>Ga0209363_1000423_pt1 | contig 16207 bp, 9 predicted proteins | sample WorMetexBAHAMAS3_FD_187385 | JGI IMG/M metagenome (GOLD analysis project Ga0209363, IMG submission 187385) | Marine gutless worms symbiont microbial communities from Max Planck institute for Marine Microbiology, Germany - Inanidrilus exumae... | ecosystem: Host-associated > Annelida > Digestive... | reverse complement strand
CATAATGGGGACGCTGAATTCGCGGGAGTGGAAATCGTGGCACCACAATGCAGTGGAGAAAATCACGGGAGTGGAATTCTCGGCACCAAACATCAGGGCTGGAAAATGCGGGAGTGGAAATCTCGGGAGAAGAAAAAGTATGGAAAGCGAAGCGATTATTATTGCGGACTGTATTGACTGTAAACCTAGAAGCTCGCTAGCAACGATATTTTTCACAGCTATCGGTAATATCACGAAATTCTAGAACTCGTTCTTTGAAGATCAGAAACACAGGAATCCGTTTGCGAGATATCACCGCATAATGCTAACATGTGTATTTATACGTAATATATATGCTTACAAACAGTAGGCAATCGACAAGAAAATCATTTGCTGACCTGTTCTCTGTAGCTGTCCATTCTAAACGCACGAAGTGCGAATCCAGAGATCTTAAGAACCCATCGACTGTCCACGTGACAGGTAGCACTGGACAGGTTACCGTGTGATTGAAACACCGACTTGTGCAGGTAAACCATTCCCTAGCGTTAACATTTTACAGATGATACACGATGACTATTGAAAATTGATTTTTTTGCGACCGGGTAGTAGGCCTATACCGATGATAGGCCTGTACCCGATCGCCTATGCGATTGCTCGGACGTGGATGTGATTCAACTGGTTGCAAGGCCACCGTCGAAATTCCTGCCCAAGCCCAATGGCGTCCGCAGACTGGCCCAAAAGTAGCCCAACGATACGATACGATACGATACGGTAGATTAGCGTGCGCTGAAAAGCTGACGGGATGGCCAGCTTAATCTAGCACACGGCACATAAACGAAAAAATTAGGAAAAAAATAAAATCCAAAACCGAGTAGCTCAGAAGAAACGGTCCAGGCAAAGATACGGGGAGGCAGTCCGAACTCAGGTCTCAACTTATTGTGTCTTCTGAATTCACTGCAATTCGACCAGATCGCTTAACTCTCCACTTGCTGACATCTTGTTTTCTTTCCAGTAGCTTATTCGAATTCCGTCGACGTGTTGCTTTGACTGTTATGTGTTGATAGTTTAGCTATATTGTATGTACTTTACTGCGATATACTGTCTGTATGTGTTTGTTTGTCTGTCTGTATGTTGCCTGTCCGCTCGCATATCTCAAGAACCACACGTCAAAATTTTCATTATATTTTCTGTACATGTTACATGTGTTCGTGGCTCGGTTCTTCTTTGGCAGCAATGCAATATGTTATGTACTTCCGGTTTGTGAATGACGTCATGTTTTCACATAATGGAGCAAATCGGCCAGTGTCAAAGACGACGAGTATGTTTCGTCCCTCTCGCCAGGTGGCGGCACCATTGCAAAGTCTGCCGTGTTTAAGGGCATATTGTTGTTATTATTATTATTGTTGTTGTTGTTGTGGTGGTGGTGGTGGTCTTTGTCGCTGCTGTACATTGGCATAATAAGTGCGTAACATAAACCAGCGAGATCGTTAATTCCAAATAACAGATTTCTGACGCTTACAGAAACAATGTCATGTATCAGTGATGCCTTGAACATCCAGTCCAGTTTAATTTCGTCATCTTTAATGACATCCTACAACAGCATACACGTTTGTTCTGCTGTCAAGTTCGACACACATATTCGTCATGTTTCGAACTGTGAAACAGCCAAAAAAGACAGTACAGTAAATCTCGATGTCAAACGAAACGGCGGCAGACAATTGCATCGACATAAGGCAAATTAGAAACAAAAAGTGACATCGTAAGAGAACATTTTGTAGTTATGTGTGTGAGTTTAGTTTCGGCTGGAGAATGACGTCGTTACAAACTTACAGAACGAGTAGCTGCCGTGGTGGACAAAAGTAGAAATAAACCAAACTCATTTGCCTTCAGGTCGCGATTTCCGTAAATAATAGTTGCATGAAACGTTTTTGAACACATTGGTCCGTATATTTTCAAAATGATCGCCAAAACGTCAAGCAAGTGAGTTTTATGTCGGAGGAGACAGGCTGCGTGTAACCATTTAATTTGGCTCAGACATCGATCAGACGAATGTCTAAGTCAACGAATGACTGTTACATATGGTATAGATGACTGTGGGCATGCGTGTGACATCCGAATTCAAAATTAGGAATTTTGCAAATGTATTTGCTCCGTTAGGTAAGCGGCATTTCGCCAAACTGAATAAGTACTATCTCTGACGCTGCAAAATATTCCTCATAACAAATGGATCACCCACTAATTGTGAAAAGCGACAACAGCAACCGTGTCAAAGAAGCAGAGATGTTAAGGCCAAAATATTGGCCTCCCGCCGGTGTCGAAGCTAAATTTTGGCTTCGGCCTCTGCCTCAACCTCGAGCATTTGGCCTCGTTTACCATTACTGCATAAAACTAGCATATATACAAGTATGTCCGTCCTCGTAATACTCGGACAAAAATACACGCTGGCCGCGTCGCGTGTTGCCCCCTGGTGAGACACGCTGAGTTTGCGTCGCGCGCCTTATTAATGTTCGAAAAAATAGCACAGACTGACAGACGGACGGACGCCGTACCGTTACATTACGCTTAACGCTAGACGTGGTCAGTTATTTATGCTGTAGTATAATAGTCGAGCTTCATTGAAGCACTTGTCTTCAGGCACAATATACGGCCCCGGGGTTTGGCATTATCTCTTTGGCCATTAGTGACTCTTATGCTATGGATCCTGACAAAACAAACAGATATCGTATAGACTGTAGAGTAGCGAATAGACTGTTGCTCATTAGAATTATGTTTTAGGCCCAAGGCAAATCAAAATGTCATTATTTTGTTCACAATTAATGGCTGTGTTACAATACAAAAATACAAATGCCTATGTATTGCGAGACGGGATGCATTCATTACGGCTACGTGTACATTGTTTCGCATGCCGGATTTGCACATCGCGCTGTTCATAATATTTAGTAACAGTTTATCTTGCCGTCAGGTCTGGAAATAGTTAGGCATTGGAAATACAATAAACGCACAGATAATAGGCATACAGCGGAAGAGATCATACCGCTAACAAGACAAGGTTATCACTTCGGGCTTTTAATGAACGCAACAGCCTGATTATATAGCGGAGACTTTACTGAACGACATGCATGCCCATGTGATGATGTGACCAACAGAACCTTTTAATAGTGGAGCGGAAATGCCGTCAGCAGAGCACCAGTCATAGACGATGACGACGTCACACAATGGAGTTAGTTCGTTAGCAAATGAAAGATTTGTTAGTAGGCCTACTTCTGTTACCTCGATGCATGCTCACAGACATCTCAAAAGAAAAACGCCTCATCATGATCTTATGAACTCGGATTCAAGAAAGCCGTGGCCTGCTTCCAGGCATCGTGGGAATGATCGGTGCTCGAATTACCGGGGAGACGGGGGATTTCCCCCACTTTGTCAGTCCCCGCCACTGTTCGTGTTCCTGACATCCCCGAGGGGGAACAGTTTTTGTCCCTGGCAGTGCAGGTGCACGCATATCGCTGACAAGTATCTCAACGTCTACGAGTCATGTGACACATTTGATGCTAATTAATCTAACTGCTAGCATACTAATAATTGCATTGGTGCTGCTAATTAACATCGTCGTTAATGTATCAGTTTATTACTTAGTCATTGCTACCCGAAGCGGAGATATCAGTTTCATATTGTCATTACCAGACTTTTCATAAAACTATTTAAGATATCTAATATGGAGATTGTGAAACATTGTCAGAGTTCTTTTGGTCGTAAATTGCCTAGCGTGTTGTTGAAAAAGCGACGTGACAGATTTACCGGAACAGTACGTGGCATAATTTAGATAATATTATTTGTGTTATTTATATAGTTAAGTTCTCTTTTTTCTCTACTTTTTTAAGGTGAATAAAGACGAATATGATAGGGGTTCAAGTACATCTGAAGTTCTGACTCTTCATGGCATTGGTTTCATGATTAAATTTTAGCATTTATTACCCGCGCGACGCTATGCTAGCGCGGGTATTAGCCGTCATCGTGTGTCTGTCCGTCTGTCTGTCACAAGTCCGCACGGCGCACAGTACCAAAATGGCTAAAAGTAGGATCACGCAAACAACGCCACGTGATAGCCCAGGGTGTCTAGTTTTCTGACGCCAAAAATCGTAGGTGGGCGACACCATTCTCCCCGAAATTTGCGCTCCAATTGACCAACCCCCTTTTGAACACAACGATTTTGACCAATATCCGCTTATAGTACCTCAACCGTGAGAGCTAGCGAAAAGTATTCAATTAGCACTAATAGGAATTCGACAACGCCCTTTCCAACGAGCCATAGATAAACTGTGTACGTTACCCCTAAGTCATCCAAATGGTGACACAAAACGCAATTTTGTTGTTTTTGACAGAAAATTCAACTTTTGTCGAAAGAAGTCTGCTACAAAGTTTCTTTGTGTGAAAACTTCCAGAAACATCTTGTAGCTACATGGTGGCGGCGTGGCGTAGTGGTAGCACCGTTGGTCTAGATCAACGAGGTTAACCTACACTGAGCCCGGTTAGTACTGGGATGGGTGACCGTGTCCGGGTTCGACTCCCGGAGGCGTCACTATATGTCGGTATGTAACCAACCACCCAGGTCGACTCAGCCTTCTACCCTAGGTGTGACGGTGAAATGAGTACCAGCCAAAGGGCAGCGATGCTCTGCGGCTAGTAAGTAAAGGCAGGCAGGTAAAACTGTGTGATCCATGTCTGAGAGTGAGCGCATTAGAGGCGCTTTGCGTAATGCGCTATACAAATGTACGCATACTTTACTTTTACTACTACATCATTCCTCTATATAACGGTGCATAGATGGATTGCAGTCGATGTCACCATATACCTAAAATTAGTGCTCAAATTAAGTGACCAGAGTTACTGAAAGTGCTCCTCAGTCTGACACGCGATCTGTTTGCGTTATTCGTATAACAGTAGCACAAAACTTCAACTGATATAGAGGGTTGCGCGGGTCTCTCGGCGATAGCTGAGCTTTTTGTTTTAATTTGTATACTATTAGAGCTTTGGCATATACAGCATTAGATAAATTGTGAGCAGTTAATTTATTCGGCTCGAAGCTAGGCTTCAGTCAAATATTGGTCTCACTTAACGGCACGTTTTGGCGGTGTTCACGCGTTCGGCTATAACTCCGTCGAAAGTGAACCGATTTGGATGAAATCTGAAGCACTCTGAGCATATTGTTGGAGGCTGACCCTGGCGGATTTTGCGCGCGATCTGCGCAGTGGCGACAGTTTGAGAGACAGGCTAATTTTTGTCCAGCAAATAACGCAGAATCTTATCCATTTCCCCTCGGACAAATTTCACAAAATTTAAACATAACAACGTCGATCGGTGTCGCGATGAAAACCTTCGGAACAGAATTTAAAAATTTTACCGTAAGGGGTCGTTTTCGCACTTTCCAAATAAGCAAAAATTTCTCACAAAATTTCAACGTCTTGGCTTGCGAATTCAGGCCACTATAACTCCACGATGATTACAGATTGCCACAAATTCACTACCACATGATCCCTCTAGGGGATGTCTAGTTTCCATTTTACCGTTAAAATCAATTCAAAACCATTCCTCTGGCTGTACGCGCCGTACAAGAGCGTACTCCCCAATTTTTCGCATACGTCGCATGCGGGTGACGTACGCCAACAATGTACGGCAACTATACTATATCGATACATTTTGTATTCATGAGATGGCGCCGTGAGCTACATAACATGCATTACACGGAGGGCTATTATTTTATATACAAATTTACAATTCCGTAGAATAACTGCGCAAAACTAACTTTGTTAATTGGTAATTTGTAACATTGAAAAAGTTTCGTCATTTTATCGTGTGCTTTAGTTTTATGGAACTTTTGCGCAAGTCTACAGTCACCTCTGCATAAGCCAGTCTTCGCACTATTTATTACAATCTTCAGTCGCATGGCGGTTTGCGGAGATTGCATGGTCGTTGGAAAGCGAAGTTACTTCAGCATTAACTGGACTTAGGTTAAGGAAGTATATACATGTAGTTAAGCGTGCGATTCCACACCGCGGATGAAGCGAAGTCTGCTGTCTACGATTGCCTTGTTCCGTTCGACGATAGAAGCATGGGAACCAGTCTAAGAGTCTAAATATGCTATAAGTATTATTAGACCACATCGCATTACTACGTACGTAGATGCCGCCTATTTTACCGGCCAAGTAGCGTGGTTTGTCGGTCTGTCTGTCGGTCTGTCACCTAGTAAGCCCTGCAAAAACTTCTAAAGCGATCGAGATGCCGTTTGCATTGAAGACTCGGGTGGGCAATAAAGAAACTATTAGATAGCCGAGCTCTTCCAGTCGAATATTGTGTGAGCATTCCACACAATACCGCCAACTAGTTTTTAAATAAATACAGTTAAGACACAGTGTATTGATTCGGTTCCATATTTTCAATACTATATACTAACTTAGCAAAAGTTAAATAAGTTATATTAGAACCCAAAACACAGTACCTGCAAAGACCACCTATAAAAGACTAACCTGAAGAGTACCACGGCTACAGTTCTGCATAAGATAGCAGATATGTCCAGGCTCAATACAAGCTCCGATAAATGACTTTATATTGTCATAGTTCAATTCCTTTAACTGCAAGAACATCGACAACGTAAAAAGCATACAATTAATTACAGTATTTAGATTACACCCGTAGAGCCATAACTGTATAACGAATGTGACGAAGTGTTCAATATTTCATAATATTTTAATTGTTCTTTGATATTCTTTATGTTCTTTAATATTTCTACAACGGCAGCAGAAGCACTGGCGAAATAAATGGTTCTCCTGCCAATTGTAATATTTCTCACGTTTTCACAAATTGTCAACTATTAGTAAAGTAGTGTATAGCAGTTAGCAATATCTTATGCATTACCGCTACGGGAAAGTCGCATGCCATACGGGATCATACAGTGTTACCTACCACCCGACAGAGGTGAGAATCCTGCCATTACCCCGAGCCGAAGCAGGTACTCCATTTAGCGACACAAAGGGATGCAAGGCTGAGTTGACCTGTGTTACGTGAAAGCGGACCGGCTGGGAATATAACGTGCGACCTGTCAGTTGCAAGTCCAACGCCCTACCGCAGCGCCACCACGCAACACAGTTCCCAAAATTCATACAGTACAACATCTCTATATGAAATCAGGGCGAGAGGCAAGCATTCACTACGGAAGAAGGCTGGGTCCTCGAATACGACAGTTAGTCGCATTTTCATGTATCGTCATTAAAGTACTAACACTGTACCGTTATTCTGGACCCCGTGTAATTTATGGCATAATAATAGCATTGTTCGACAAATATATCTCTACGCCAAACACAGTTTGATTACTGTAGAAAACACATATTTAAATTAAATTACAACAATTTTTATCCGAATTATAAATTTCTTGTGGATCATTCCAGGATAACTCTGGAGTCTTCGTGAAAATACAGCAAAATGTCTAATATTTAAAAAAAAATAAAGAGATAACTTTACTTTACCACACGCTCCAGGGCATTGCTCAGAAGCCATCACTTCTGATTTTGACATATCAACCGTTCCAGACCATATAAAAAACAGACCATGCAAGTTAACAATCAAACTGAGGTTTCACTATTGAAAGAATGTTGATAGTTTGTGACGTTACGTTGACGGTGGTGCTCTATCACCGGGCACGTATAGGGCTATTTGTTGTCTATAGCTAATAAATCAGGGGAAAACAGCAAAAAACGAACATTATAATGAAAGAAATTATTAAGTAAAACACGAACGTTGATTAACTCTACGAGATCTTGGCGAGTTAGACTGATTTCAGTTTTGTCGACGGTGAAGACGTCCACTTTCAGTCCTTTGTACACGGCCGCCTTGTGACAGGATGATCCCAACGCATCCGACTGTCTCATCGACGACAACGAAAAGTCCTGAGACAAAACAAAGAACTTAGCTATGGCAAACAGTTCGCGCCAGCGGCTGCAGTAAGGCGAAAAAGACCGCTACATAAAATTAAAATAATCGTTCGTGTCACCGCTAAAGGCCAAGACACATGACGGCCCAAGATGACGGGTCGACATTAGTCGATATCATCCAAGATGGCGGTCCATGCCGGGTCATGGTCTATTCATTCCATTGTGTGAAAATATGACGTGATCCACAAAACCGGAAGTAACACGTTGAATTGTCGTCAGAGCAGGATCGAGCCACGGCACAGGTAACATGTGAAGAAAATTTGGTGAAATTTAGATGTGGTTTCTGACATATGCGAGCAGACAGACAACGAGACAAACGGACAGACAGACAGACAAACATACGTACATACAGATACAGTGATCGCAATACTACGCACGCCTACCGGGGGTGACAAAAAATAAAAAAGTTTTTAACATAAATACATTCAAAGCTGGCAACTGAGACTTAAATGTGATTTATTTTAATTTTGCCGTTTTACAGCTTTGGCTTGTACAACACTAGATAAACTATTAAAACATTTTTCTGTATAGTATTAGTCTATTCGTCGTGGACATCTGCATCATCTGCATTAAAGATGCAGCATTTGCATTCGAGAATTCGCCGAACGTAAGATTACCCACAAGCCAAAACAGCCCCAGCCTGTACTACATTTGTTATTGTTATTTTTGTTATTATGATTAGGCTATTTTATTATTATTAACTCGTCACACGGTAAGCTCAAGTCGTCACGAGAAAAACGCTGTCGTAGGACCAGTGACGTTACACGGACCGTAGCGTCGAAAACGATCTCTGCGAAGTTGACTTTCCACAGCATCTGCTGAATTCGAGCCTCAGCACGTCGAGCTCTGCATACCAGTACATCGGACATGCATCATCGAATGCATCAACTCTAAGTATGCCGTCTCCTATGCAAACACACTGACTTCCAGCATGGTGTATCACAATAAAAATGATTGATAATAGTAACAGTAACAAAACCTGAAACACAGTAAGTGAAAGGCAAAAAGTCACATCTTTTTCTTGTTGTTGTTAATGTTTCGCCTCCGTTAGGTACGCTGACGATGAGGTTGTACAACCTTTTCCATTTCTGCCTGTCCTGTCTCGTCACTGTTGCAACTCTGATATATCCGTGTTCATACTTTTTAGATCTTTTTTAATGTTATCCGCCCATGCTTTCTGCTGTCTACCTCGATTCCTTTTACTTTGATATTGCATTACAGTATTTTGGTTAGTAATCCATTGCTCTCCATTCTATTCACAAGTCCAACCACTTTAAACTTCCTGTTATATTTTGTCACATATTCAAATCAAATCAAATCAGATCACTTATTTGCTGGTGTAAAATAAAGCCAAGCAGGACACAATGGTTGAAATGCAACATTAATTAGTTCCTAAATAAAAATATTATTATAAATAAAAATTAAATGCAAATTAACTAATAACTCGAAAAAAACTTTTGAACTTGACATCTTGTCTTGAACATTGCAACACTATCACTTTCTACAACATTGGATGACAAATGGTTCCAGACATTTACATCTATGCAACCACTAGAGAAGCAATATTGGCACTGATAATGTCAAATCGTGAAAGGTTTAACACAAGACTATATATCGGATTTTGATTTTCGTACCTGACGAATTGAAACACGAAAACGAGGACGATAAAAGCGACTGCGCCAATAACTGATGATGCGACAATTATCGCCGTGTTGTCTACATAAACATCATCGTCATTTTTATCTGTAATACTCCCTGTAACAAATATACACAAACTAAACACGACAAAACACTTCCTAAAATAATAAGCATTTAACACGACTTTATTATGTACATTTACTGTTGAACGCAACAAAAACAAACGAATAATAACTTACCCTTTGTTGTAGGAAGGCACAGTTCGCCAACAAATCCGCACGCCGGAATATCTGGTGGCGATTCGTTGTAAATTCCCCAAGTCAGAGGCGAGTACACCGTCACCATCTAAAATTATAAAATGCATGCACAGAACTCGATAAATTCTGGAAAATGGAAATAAATATGATTCTGTAAAATGTCATTGCAGTAAAGCGTACAGTCATTGGCGACGAAGAAACATCTAGCTACAGCTACTGGAAATAATACTGCTGAAACAGTTAAGCTTACGATCATCTCATTCATGTTACACTGTGGCAAACAAGATGTTCAGCTATCATACTTAGCCACAAATCGGTCGACAAAGATGCATTACTGACGTCTTCAGTAGGTTGCGTAAGATCGACCAGCATCGAACTCTGATAGAAGTCTTGTCCCTCTGCGTAATCCCAGACATTGTAGATGCCGACTCGAGCAGCTTTCTCGTTTATCAGTACATTCCCGCCGACACCTGTATGCCACATCCACTCACTTTTATCACATTTGCTATACACGAAAATCGTTAAATAGCTAGAACTGACTACAGCATTTTAGTTCAGAAATCTCGTCTTCTTAGCTGCCTTCGACATCGCCTCTCGTTGGACAATGCGGTATTGTAACCAAACAACAGTGCAGCACGGTAACGCTTACAATGTTGTATGGGCGACCAACCAAGCCTATGGGCAATAGTAAAATTGAGGGTATCAGATCCCCGAAACTCCTGAACCGATTGAAATAAAATGTGACATAGATGATTGTTTCTAGGACATCACCAGGCACGCACGCCAAAATTTACAGTAATCGCCCAATTGGGGGCGTTCCAGCGAATATGCTTCACTGCTATTGATGAAACGACTACTTATTCCATGTTATACATTGCAAAAGGAATTAGAGCCACATTTGCACGAAAGCATATAATTGCATAGGCCTAATAATTACAAATTGTAAAGAAGTCACAGGAGTACACTAATATCTCCGAATAGAAAATAATATTGATGTACAAGACAGTGTTCAGCCACTTAAGTAGAACAGTTGCTACGTAAAATTCTTCTAATCCAAAAAAGCTGAAACAGTCATCGTTGTTGTTGAACGCCTACCGACAAATCGTTGTCCAATCGTCTTGCTGCGAATAAGACGACCATCTCTGAAGTCCGCGTAGCCTTCGGCGAGAGTCTGATTGACCGCTCTCAAGTACAAGTAGACAGCATCATATCAAGGTAAATGATCTTAAGGTAGACAGCATCATACAGGAAAAACGGCATAATTCTCCAAAAGAAATCCTGTGACGTTAACATTATACATCGTTGTCATCGTCGTCGTCATCATTATCATCAGCAACGCGACGTCATCGTCACGATCAACTTAGTTTTTTTATTACACAGCCGTCAGACACACACGTCGTACAACAAAAATGTTTTGCACCAGAACTTGCGAGTTAATGTTCGGCCTAATGTTAATGAAACATTTGGCAGAAATAAACTAAACCAGTTGCAGTTTATGGAGACACACTTCAACATAAGCTCGAAGAGAGCGTTTCCCACCAGCGTACTCGACAGGTGACGCAACTGTTTACTTATTTACTGACGCACAACCTGTTTAGTTCCTGCATTCGACGATACCTAGTGTCACGTGCCTGCGACCGAGCGATGCCATCGTTATGTGTCGTGTTACTTATTTTCAGTTTGCAATTCAGTCTGATTTTCTTCAATATATCGCTCGCTAGGCTGCACCAACACTGCAGCGTACTACTGGTTTTAATACGCAATATTGGACATCGGACGTTGCCCAAAATTTGGATAGGGACCTTTCTTGTGCGGAGCGTACAGCTTAGGGGAAAAGACTTTGCATTGATTCTAACTGTAAAATGAAAACTAAAAATGGCCAGTTTGGCCGTAAATTTCCGGCAATCTGTAATCACTGTGGAGTTATGACGGCCTGAAATCGCAAGACCTGACAATTTTGTGAACAATTTTTGCGTTTTTTAGAAAAAAACCCCTTATGTTAAACAATTTCGAAATTTTGTTCCGAAAGTTTTTGCCGCCTCACAGATCGACGTTGTTGTGTTCGAATGTTGTACAATTTGTCTGACGGAAAATCGGCGAAATCGTGCGTTATTTACCGGACAGAAACAAACAAAATTTCGGCTCCCGCTCAAACTGTCGCTACTGCGCAGATCGCGCTCAAAATCCGTCAGGCCCAGCCCCTAACATTTAGCTCACATTATTCCAGATTTCATCCAAATCGGTTCACTTTCGGCGGAGTTATAGCCGAACGCGTGAAGACCATTCTTTTGCCCCATAGAGTATTTTGCATGATAGGCTCTTCGAGCCTATAATATAATATAATTCTATTAACTGTGCCATTAATGGTACATTTAAAACAATTTTCAACACAAGATCACAAGACGTTGTGGATATATGCTTAGACATGTTTAATAATTGTCTCCCCGCAGAGAAGGCTATTGCTTTTCGCAAAAGAAATTTTTTGAAAAATAATTGTTAGTGATAATGAATTGTGTAAGATATTTTAATACTGATCATGCGAAGAAAGAACTGGCAACATTGTTAACCGATATTTAGATAAGTTTAGTAAAGTAAAGTTGTTATTATACTGCTACCTTTATTGGTGAATAATAACTAAAGATAAAATTATTATAACAAGCACTGTTGTGTTCTATCGAACTCGGGTCTATCAAATGCAACCTGAAAACGGCCAAAATTTAAAAATATGTCCACCACAATCGCGAAACTGCCAAAATCGGAATTCGCACACCTCTAAATTGTATGTCTACTTCCGGTTTGTCTCATAAACAACAGGCATCTAGCCGACCACATTTCCGAGCCGTACGCAACGTTTTATGGAAAACGGTTAAGAATTGCTTACGTAATCGTTCTAGACCGGATAAAATCGATACCGAAACCGAAATTTGCACCTGTCTAAAATTCGAATTCTATTTCCGGTTTCGTCGACCACCGAGTACAAAGTCAACGCTGATTAGTTGTATCTTAGTTCGTTTTTTGTGACGATCTGTGGTAAAATATGTCCACCACAATAGCGAAACTGAAAAAAATCGGATTTTGCACACCTCTAAAATCGGTAATCTACTTCCGGATTGTCTCAGAAACAATAGGCATCTAGCCGACCACATTTCCCTATCTACCAAAACCGAAATTTGCACATCTCTAAAATCCGAATTCTATTTCCTGTTTCGTTTACTATCGAGTACAAAGTCAATGCTGATTAGTTATATCTCAATTCAGGTTCTTGTGACGATCCGTGGGAAAATATGTCCACCACAATCGCAAAACTGCCAAATTCGGATTGTCCACATCTCTAAAATCGGTAATCTACTTCCGGTTTGTCCCAGAAACAATAGCGTTCGAAACAACCACATTTCTGAGCGGCGTGCAAAATTTGGTGAAAATCGCGGACGTAATCGTTCGACAACCGATCGGTGGACTATCGAACTCAGGTCTATCAAATGCAACCTCGAAACGGCCAAAATTCGACAAATACATAGGATACTTCCGCCGCAATTCACAGATTTATGCGTTTGTCTGATGTCATTAAACTCGATATAGACTCCTTGCTACGCAGCGGTTGATTACAAATTTACGACACAATAGAGATTCGCCATCACTGACTGAGTAATGTTAGCACTGCTCGAGACTCAAAATTTCCGATGACATCATGGTACACAGAACGAAACATAGCAGCACATATGCAAAGACTTACTAAATCAGACCGAGTCTTGAACCACGGCGGACCGGCCGTTGCGTTTTGTACTTTCAGTAGAAACTCGTCAGCACTTGGACCAACACTTTCGGACACTATTATCTATTGTACGCAAGCACCAAACTGTGTCACAATATTTCGTTAGTAGTTCGCACAGTATACGATAACTAGCAACGGTGCTCCACTAAAACCCATTAAACTGGTCAACAGTAGCAAAAACGTTGTCGAATTTTTTACAAGAGCGATGCTAAAGGGCAAGATCTAAAATCAACGGGAAAAGTCAAATATTTTGTCTTAGAGGCGCGGAGAATCGAGCGATAAAATCCCGGATAATAGAATAATTAGACACAATTTCTTAATGACACAAGGATATTATAGGCCATGCAATGTCATTAAGATTTAGCGCAGAATAAAACGAGAAATCAACAACAACAAAAACTGTAAATAATATAAAGTCAAGGCTGTGCAGCTAAAATACTACTGGAATAACAAACATCACAATGGGTTATAAAAACCAGTTTCTTTAGAAATCATTATTAGTGTGATTATCAAAACCGTAAAACAGTCGGTAACATATCTGTGACACACTTAATTATGTCAAAATGAGACGCAGTGATGTAAAGTAAAGTTAAAGGCTGCCATATCCCGTAGTGAAATGTAGACGGGATGCTCATCTCCTTTTCTGAGACCTTCAGCCCGTATATGGATATACCTTAGTGTCTGTGACGTGCATGCAGTCAGGAGTGTCTGCTATGGTTCAATATTATCTCCGACATCGCAGTCTACTGTCAGTCAGTAAGTCAGTCAGTCAGTAGTCAGTCGATAGCAGTAGAACATACTTGGTTGTATTGTTCCATTATTAACTATGTGCTGAGCGTTAATCTATACATTGAAACATGTCATTCGGTTACCTCTTACCTTGCTATATCCAACTCTAAGTAGTCACAGACGCATTGCCAGTGCGACCACAGATCTACGGCTACCTTCCCAAAGAGCACGGCCACTGCCTCTTTGTCCGTATTCATTTCCATTCCCACTGAAAGTAGGAGACCGAGTTGGCCTAAGGAACGCTGAAAAGTTCAAATCCCGTACCGTATAAATCCATCCACAAACATTTTTTGACATTTTAAAATTTTCTTTGGCACCGCTTTTAGATCCGATCGTCCGGTAACCATATTGTTTTAATTTTTTATATTGATTTTTGTTTTATTTTTCCTTATTTTTTCGTTTTTGGGCCATGCGCTAGATTAAGCTGGCCATATCATCAGCTTTTGAGCGCGCGTAAATCGACCGTATCGTATCGTATTCAAACCGATTTTGTCGTCTCAAATCGGCGAACGGCGAACAAAAGCTTTTCGCTACCATGTTTTGGTGAAATAAAATGAATACTAACATGTTGGCAATTAACGTGTCAATTCCCAACCTGAAGATCGCCCGTCTTGTGCAGTTTTGACCGTGACAATTCGATGTATAAACAACAAACATGAATGCACACAATTGGCTTACTGAATAGGAACACCGGCTGTCAATGCTGCTTAGTCAGGTGTTCATCCGTTAGTGAACGCCATCTTGGATTTTCAAAAGTTGAAAATTTTAACTTCCGGTACGGTTCGGAGGCCCGGTTCGGAGGCCCAATATGCGTCATCGCTTTCTCGTAGATCATGGCAGCGAGATATAGCGCGCTGTTATGTCAAAAATCGCAAAATTATCCCACCCCCGTATAATCTAGCACATCGATCTCCGTTACTATTTAACCGACCCCTACCAAATTTGGTGAACATATAGTCGAATAATCACTGATGAACACTATTGTTTTCGATTTTTTATTTTCCTTCAACATTACGAGTGACGGCGCTGGCGCATAATATGTGGTGATTAGACGCGAGATTGTGTGAAATTTGGGGGTTTTCGCCCCTCATTTTTGTTAGGGGCACTTTTAGGAAATCGGCATAGCAGCGCTTCTTTTTCGAGTAAAGCCACGTCATGTGGAAAAGTTTCGAAAATGTCGGTTTGCAGACGTCGGAAAAAGTGAGTTGGGAAAAATAGAAAAGAAACATGCGCAAAACATAAGATCGACCGTTCACAGAACGGGTTATCTAATAAAAGCAAGGACCTGTTTCATGGCGTAATAAGCTCGCCGACGTCGAGGAAGATCATCCTCTTCATCATGATTATCGTCGTTGTTGAAGAACGACATCGGCGTCCACGGCTTATCAGTCAAAAACGTTCGGAACGGCTCGAACGTGAAGAAAGCAAAGTCACCGTTCGTCATGTTGAGGTCTTGAGCGCGGTACAGAAACCTCTCGTTGACAAAGAACGAGTGACAATAAAAGACCACTGCGTCGTATACAGCACATCACATTTGTATCGATAAAAAACTATTTAGGCCTATTTGTTATAAGCATCGTACACGTAGTACAAAAAAGAGAAAAAATAAAATAGTAAGCTACTCAGTACAAAATGACCTTAAAGATGATGTGCCACGATTTTTTTACCAAATTGATTAAAAGTACTTTCTAGCTGCTTACTGCAATATAAACCCGTCTGTGTAACAAATTTTGATAAATTACGCCGTAAAATGCTAAAACAAAGTACAAGTTTATTGGTCTTTTTGGTAT
>Ga0209363_1000422_pt1 | contig 16209 bp, 10 predicted proteins | sample WorMetexBAHAMAS3_FD_187385 | JGI IMG/M metagenome (GOLD analysis project Ga0209363, IMG submission 187385) | Marine gutless worms symbiont microbial communities from Max Planck institute for Marine Microbiology, Germany - Inanidrilus exumae... | ecosystem: Host-associated > Annelida > Digestive... | reverse complement strand
TATATCATGTGTCATATATCGTATGTAATATATCAAACAGTACTGCGCTGTTCGCTCCAACAGCCAAGGGAGTCAAGTCGTTACCAAATGACTCCACAGTACTGTGGTACGGCCTGGTCAAGCAGGCAAGTTTATAGTACGGCCTGGTCAAGCAGGCAAGTTTTGTTCAGTAACTGTGTGCTGTTCGCTCCAACAGCAATGTGGCAAATCGTTACCAGATGCCACCACAGCCTGTTTTTATTGACAAAAAATGTCAATATAAACCTGTCAACAAAACACAAAAATTTATAACATATGTCAATAAAACGCCGACCAACACTTACACACAGACACACCGACAACAACAGCCAACCAACACTGAGACACAGACACACCGACAGCAGCCGACCGACACTGACACAGAGACAGCAGCCGACCAACACTGACACACAGACACACCGACAACAACAGCCGACCAACACTGACACAGTGTTGGTCGCTGCTGTCAGTGTGTCGGTGTTTCAAGCGCTTCTGAAATTACGACGCTATGGCACTATACAAATATCTTTATTATTATTATTATTATTATTATTATTATTACACCAACAGCAGCGACCAACACCGACACAGACACATCAACAGCAGCCGAACAAACTTGACACAGACACACCGACAACAGCCGACCAACACTGACACACAGACATACCAACAACAATAGCCGACCAACACTGACACACCGTCAGCAGCCAATCTACACTGACATGCAGACACACCGACAACAGCCGACCAACACTAACACACAGACACACCGACAACAACAGCCGACCAACAGTGACAAAGAGACACCCACAACAACAGGTGGCCAACAGTGACTCTTATATTTTTGTAATATTTGTAACGTATTTTATTCTAATTATGTAGGCCTAGTTTTGTCGTCTGCTGGAATGCATTTAATTATTTGTGTATTGTGAGCTCTCTTCACTTTTCAGTCGTATTTTCGACTTTTATCTCTGGCTTCTGGGGGCTTTGCCCCAGACCCCCACCAACATTCTATCCATGGCGACCATGCGCTGTATAAAAGACCCGTCTTTCGTTCCCCATAGCAGCTATATGAGTTCGGTTTAAGTATGCACTGAGCCACTCAAGGATAAAATGCATCGTTTTCGTTTACTATTTATCTAACACGCACATAATAATCTTGTAGCGACAGACAAATGTCAGACATAGTCAACAAAGAGTTACATGCATCAGTCATATGCAGCCACCGCGTCGCATAAGTGGAGTGCAGAACGGTAAGGGGGATCGAAACTGAACTCGATACCAGGACAGTGTGTTGCCGTCCCAAACTCAAAATTCTAACAATGCGCAAGAATTTAAGACAAATATTGTAAAAATGCTAAAGTTAAACCAAATTAGTTACATAACACCAACTATGTAACTGTCAACAGTGGCGATGTGTCGACTATTCTTTTTCGTGTCGATTATTCGACTATTAGTCCACTAATTTCGTCGTAGCCGACTAATTTTTTAGTCGTCTAGTCGCACACAGCTCTAACGACAACAGCCAACCAACACCGACGACAAACAGACACACCGACAGCAGCCGACCAACACTGACACACAGACACACCGACTAGAGCTGTGTTTTCCAACTATTTTAGTAGTCCACTAGTCGCTGACTACCGCGTCGACTTGTCGACAACGATTAGGCCTAATTTTATTGCATGCTTCCAGCCGTATATATGTCACCTGTCACAGATGATAAATTATCTCAAATTGCAGTGAGTGCAGTATTACGGTATTAGTACTTGATTAGTGGTTGGTTTTCTCTTATATTTTTGTAATATATTTTATTGTAATTATGTAGGCCTAGTTTTGTCGTCTGCTGGAATGCATTTAATTATTTGTGTATTGTAAGCTCTATTCACTTTACAGTCGTATTTTCGACTTTTATCTCTGGCTTCTGGGGGCTTTGCCCCAGACCCCCACCAGCGTTCTATCCCTGGCCCCCACACGCTGCATAAAAGACCCGTCTTTCGTTCCCCATAGCAGCTATATCAGTTCGGTTTAAGTATGCACTGAGCCACTCAAGAATAAAATGCACTGTTTTTGTTTATTATTTATCTAACAAGCACATAATAATCTGGTAGCGACAAACATAGTCAACAAAGAGTTACATGCATCAGTCATATGCAGCCACAGTGTCGCATAAGTGGAGTGCAGACCGGCAAGGGGGATCGAAACTGAACACAATACCAGGACAGTGTGTTGCCGTCCCACACTCAAAATTCTAACAATGCGCAAGAATGTAAGACAAATATTGTAACAATGCTAAAGTTAAACCAAATTAGTTACAAAAATCAACTACGTAACTGTCAACAGTGGCAATGTGTCGACTATTCTTTTTTCGTGTCGATTAGTCGACTATTAGTTTCGTCGTAGTCGACTAATTTTTTTAGTCGACTAGTCGCGCACAGCTCTAACAGCGACAACAGCCAACCAACACTGACAACAAACAGACACACCGACAGCAGCCGACCAACACTGACACACAGACAACAGCTGACCAAACCTGCCTCCGTGGCCGAATGGTTAACGCCACCATGTGCAGTAGAGCGTGACGTGCTCAGTGACCGGGGTTCGACTCAGCCCGGGCGCGTCTGCCTACCAAAAAATTATTTCTAATAATTCCTACACACATGATGAACAGGGAGATAATCCCGGGCAGGAAAAAAGAGGGTTCGACGGTGTCCTCTATAAACTGTGACCGTTGCAGGCAATTTGATCTAGCAGTGTCAAGTCTGCCTGCCGCGCCGACGTGAGTCGAAGCAAATAGCCTTGGCTGGCCGCTGGTTGGCGTAATACGCAATGCCAGTCAGGGCTAAGCCAGACAGTAGGCCACGTCTAGAAGGGGTGCGCTATATAAATACCCGACAAGCTGCTCACTCCTACTCAATCCCTCCTTCACCCTACACGTCGCTAACACACACTGCACACACCTACCAATTCCCTTCCTCTCCCTGGGCAAGCGCACTGAACCGCTATATGGTCTCAGCGTTGGAGTCCCGAGTAGGCTGGACCCCTGCCCGCAAAGAACAAACGAACAAACAGCTGACCAACCACCATACACAGACATACCGACAACAGCCGAACAACACAGACACACAGACACACCGACAACAGCCGACCAACCTCGACACAGAGACACAGACAACAGCCGAATGACATACCAACAACAGCTGAACAACACAGACACACAGACAACAGCCGACCAACACTGACACAGACACACCGACAACAGCCGGCCAACACAGACACACTGACAACAGCCAACCAACACTGACGACACTCGTGTCGGCATCTGCGTTCTGCCAACCGTCAACTACTTGCAGTACCTCGCTACCGGCTCAACACTTATGGCTGTCAGGCCTTCTCAGTCGCCGGCCCCACAGCCTGGAACTCTCTCCCGGATTTTATCCGGGACCCCACCATCAGTGCAGACTGTTTCAGACGTTTGCTAAAGACGTATTTGTTTGCTCGATACTAGTGCATTCAGCGCGTTTGAGGTTCTCGACGATAACTGCGCTATATAAATCTACTTACTTACTGACGACACAGACACAACGACAACAGCTGACCAACCTCTTTTCAGCTAACTTCGGTACACACATGCACGCACATGCATGATACATGGTGCCAAAGTTACCTTATAACAATTCGTATAAGAAAGATTTTGACAAGACATTATTACATTGTGCATCACTTCAGAGACTTAGACCTACACAAATAAGGAGCAAAATTACGAGCTTATGGCAAGTTGGAGTTAGGTACAACTAAAACGTGCAGTAACCGCTGTGCATGGGCTTGCGTAGACTGTGCCTGCATTGGGAAGAAGCAGAAAACTTTCGTTTATGCAGTAGCTTACTCAGTACATCTAATTACCAATGTGGGTAAAAAATTTCAGTAAAAAATATATTAAAAAATTCCTGAAATTATGGAAATTTATAGATCCATTTTTAATTTTTCATTAAAATTTTCTGCTATTGCGTACAGTGGTTCTCAACCTTTTTTGGCCCATGACCTCTTCCAAGCCCCTCACTCTGCCGTGGCCCCCTTCATATTCTGTTTGTCTTCCCACCACATTTAAGGTAGACTGGCAGTGGCATAAAGTAAAAAATACCAAAGCCAAAAAAACTAATTCACAGTAAAAATCAAGAATTGTGAATAGTCACCATCAGTGCAAAACTTGTGTCAGGGCACCTGACCCACTTTAAATCTTGAGGCCCCAATGATATTTTTGTAATGGCTAGTCGTCAAATTTTCACACAGGTAAGCTGTATCAAGCTTTTGGATGACAAATCATCCCCAAATGGGGTGTAGTAAAAAGTCACATGACCCATTTTCAATTTCTACATCGGCAATCATATCTCTGGAGTGGCTAAAACAAGTTACCAAATTTCGTGTGCAGGCAAAATATATCAAGTGCTAGCTTGGAATGACAGACCACCCTAATGAGCACAGTCAGGGTCATGTGGTCATTTTTTTAATTCTCCCCAATCATATATGTGGACTAGGTGAAACTAGGCACTTAAAATTGTGTGTGCTGATTGATACATAGGATTACTAGTGCATGCATGATATAATGACCCAAACGAGGTATGTTCACAGTCACCTGACCTCTAAATTTTGTGAAATAAGTGATAGAAATTATACAAAATAGAGACACTGTTGCATTGGAACACTAATAGGAAATCGTATGTGGCCTATGAAACGGAACCTTTGCCAGTGCCTCTAACTCTCTAACTCCCATACCTCACAAAACATAGCAGAAACATATTAACACAGCACATCGCACAGTCCCTCTGCGATAGCTGAACTTCTTGTAGAAGTTTACTATGTGCCCACATTTATCTAACTCAAACTGCATAAATTAAAACTCCATATATATGACATTTTACCGAGATGCCATGAAATTTTCAATAAAAGTTGCAGTGATAATTTCCACGAAATTTTCATGCTGGCAAAATTTCTCGATAATTTTACATCACATCACTAATAGGCCTAAACAGGTTGGCTGACTTAAGCCTGCATTTTGTTTCGGTGATTCTAAGTTCGCATGAACTAGATAACATGTGAATAAACTGTTCAGTGTTTTAGTGCTTAGGCCTAGATGAGTCTTTGCGAGAGTTCAGACATTTGCTAAGCATACTTTTACGCTAGCATATTTGTCTACTGTTTATACGTCTCAAAGGGAGTTTGACAAAATCAGCTGATTCTGTTACTTAGAACTTGAAAGGTGCCTAATGTTAGACACAATACATAAGCATATATGTGACAAACTTTATGCTGCATATCTATCTCTGCTGACGTGTTTATGCCTGTATATCAAGTGAAATGACTTTACAAGCATATATGCCAAATACATAACTGTACACATAAGCCTCTTGCCTAACTTCAGTATGCATGTGTGCTGAAGTTAGCCTCACAAGATGCCGAACTTCACTAGCAGTGGAGGTAACTTAACCGCATTCAACTTAGCCTAGAAATACAAATTCTAGACTGTACGCACAAAAAAGCTTAAGATGCCGAAGTTACGCCTGTTTTACAGCACGACACTATGCTAGTGTGGTATATGCTGTTGTCGTGTGTCTGTCTGTCTGTCCATCCGTCTGTCATCGTACCAAAATGGCAAGATTTAAGATCGCATAAAATTACCATACAATAGCTCAAGGACTCCAGTTCTCTGATGCCTAAGGTCTCGGTGAAATTTTGACAAAGAAATCACCGACGAGGGCACCAAATAGACGTTGGTATGTTCAGATAAGCGATTTTCGGCCAATATCTCACTATATCTCAAACTCGATGCACGGTAGCAACATGGTTACTATAGAACACTAATAAAAACTCGTATGTGCTCTATCAAATAGCGCTATTTCCAGAGACTTTGTGTGACCCCGAATTATCCCAAACCACCCCATTTTCGACATTTTGTATCGCCCTTCATGTCTTCGTAGTGGGTGGAGATAGAGACTTCAAATTTGGTTTGATAGTTTGACAGTAGAAAGTGCTAGCACATGGATGACAAATCATCCCTGAAAGGGGCATGATCAGATCACATGAACCATTTAATGACATCAACCATATCGCTGGAACGGTTGAAGCTACAGTGGTCAAATTTTACACACAGTAGGCTGTGTCAAGTCCTGACATACTGATGACAAATAGCCCTCAAAAGGGGCATGATTAGGGTCACGTGATCACTTTAAACTTTGAAGCCACCAATATTATCTCTGGAACAGTAAAAGCTACAATCGTCAAATTTTATATCAAATCCTAGCCAGTGGATCACAAAACACCCCTAAAAAAAATATGATCAGGGTCACATGACCCATTTTCTATTTTGATGAACGCAATCATATTGATGGGAAGGACGAAGCAAAAGTCACCAAATTTTGTATGCAACTAGAATATATATCAAATGCTAGCCTTAGGATGACAGACTGCCCCAATGGGCATGTTCACGGTCATGTGACGTTTTTTAATTTTGCCCCAATCATATCTTTAGAGTCTGTGAAACTAGGCACTTCAATTGTCATGTGCAAACTGATACAGAGGTATACTAATGCACGAATGATAGATTATCCCTGAAAGGGATGTGTTCAGGGTCACGTAACCTCTTTAAATTTTGGAAAATAAGTGAGCAAATCTCAGAATCGGTGCAAAACAGAGACGTGGTTGCAATGAAAGTCTAATAAGAAATCGTATGTGGCCTATCGAATGGCACCATTGCCAATTCCATTGGATGACCCTGAAGGTCACTTTTGCTGTTTCAAACCTTTCTAACTCTAATACCTCGTGAAACATAGCACGAATTTACTAACATAACACGTCATGCGGTCCCTCTGCGGTAGCTGAGCTGCTTGTACCTACGACTTGCTGTTCCCCTATAAACAATGTCACTATCTTGCACAATTTTCGATATACAGCGAGTTATTGGTCGAAAATTTCTGTTTTACTTTACCCCACCTGCATTTGGAGATGGCGGGTTAGCATACTGGTAACGCATTGGTCTCGATCAATGAGGCTAACCTATGCTGATCCCGGTTATTACTGGGAGAGGTGATCAAGTCCAGGTTCAACACCCGGAGGCGGTACATTATTTCGGTATGTAACTAGCCATCTAGGTCAACTCAGCCTTCTACCCTCCGTGGAGCGACAGAATGAGTACCAGCCAAAAGGCGGTGATGCTCTATGGCTGTAAAGGTAACCACAGGCGTGTCGGAAAGTAATGGCAGCCTACCGCTGGGTGGATGACTTAAGTCACCTGCAGGCTGACTGTCTGTACACCGGATCAGCTCCGGGCCAAACGCTCGTTAATGATTATGGGAAGCCTTTGCCTTTACCTCCATTTGACACCCACTTTTGGGGTGACCCCTTTGGAATTCTGCAAAGAGCTATGGTGTCAGAAAAGTAGAATTCTGAGGCTACTGATTCATCAGCCTTTTTTAGGAAGGAACTAGTCAAATTTGGCACTTTTCACAACTTTGTTAACACCACGGTCTAATTTCAGGACCTTTTAGGTCCTGCATTTTGAGAACTCTATATTCAAGACTTTTCAGGACCCGTGGGAACCCTTTGAACTGAATCACTGAGACAAATTGTAATGTCACTGCTGCTGCAACACAAACTCACCAGCAAGCAAGCCAAGAAGACGTTGCTGAAAATGTGGCTGAAATGCAAGAACATCTGGAACACCACTGGAGCAACTCACTGGCAGCATTCTAGAATAACTCTCCCAGCATGCCGAAATGCTGCAAGTCAATCACAGTCTACATGCACAAAACTGTACAGTAACCATTCAGTTACAAACATAGGTTATAAACAACCATTTTAGTGGTCCAGGTAGTGCATTCACTGTGTATGTCTACTCTTATATGTTCGTATGATAACTGTCCCACAAGAATGGTCCTTGACACTGACAGTATAGTGGTTAATCTTGACTTAGTCAGATGAAAGTAATAAATCATGCATTCACAGCTCAAAGACACAGTTGCTAAAATAATCAATGTGACCTGAAATTAGAGTGGCACTGCACTAATAAGCCTGCCACATGGATATTGAGTAAATCAATAAGAATGTTGTCTTTAAATGTATCATGTTTTTAAACAGAAAATAAAATAAAAAATTAACCTGGTGCGGGACTGACGTTTGATTCTTCACAACTAACGTTTCTGCCAAGTTCAATGTCACATGACACATAAACTAAAAAAAATATAAAAATTCGGCCGGATCAACTGTAGATATTATGCCCTAGTTTCAGAATCAGTGGTCAGTTGACAGCTCTCATTGTAAATAGTGGAGGACATAGCTTTTGAAAATGGAACGATTTCCAACTTTCACAGTTTTGTGACCTTGACCTTGGATCGGGTCATACTGCATACTGTGGTGCATCACACATCAACCTCTACCTACACACCAAATTCCATTGAAATCAAAGACACTTTTTGGTGGACGCATTGGCATATATACGTACGAACGGACATTAGAGATCCACTTTATTAGGTTGACACAATGAAGTCGACCTAAAGATAGTCCATTACAAAACTTGCACCTAGTTTTGGTATCACAAATAACACAAGTGACTGACTGACTAATTCATTCATTCACTGATTTATTTATCTCTTTGTTTATTTATTTACTTACTATTTCACCATCGAAATACATATCATTGAAATGTATTTCACAGAATATTGTTACCTTAATTTCCATTTAGTTATTCTACACCACTTAGGACTTTCCCACACAACTTAATATACCAGATAGAGATGTAAAAACATGTTTTGGATGATGGTCTTTCTGCTGTTTTAAAACAGATTTTTTTGTTTTTTTTTGTGGCTATTACTGTCAACAGCCAACACGTGTTTTCGCCGTTTAAATATGATTGATGCACTAAATTATCCTATAAATGAGTATTTACTCTAGTTAAGAAAAACAAAAACAGAAAATAAAATGAGCTTTTCCAAAAAACATCTTTTACTTGTTCTTTTAATACAAAAAAATACATTTAAAACATTTGTTTTAAAACAAGCTCACATCTCTAATCCCAGACTGCCTTTACGGACTAAACTGGGACTATTGACTGGACCATTAAACATGAAACAAGAAATTAAGATAACTAAACAAATATAGTAAAAAAATCACAGAAAATTACCTTTATCATGTAGATAATGGAATATAACGTCACAGATAACACAGAAGTAACCGACGTCAACACAGCAACAATTGAACAGCAAAGACCCGAAGCAGCAACCGGAACAAAACAAAACATAACAAAAACAAATTAATTAACTAGCAAAAACATCTTACATGCTAATATTCCAACATGCTATTGTAATGGAACAGATGCATAGGTAAAAATCACATTTGAAAGACTTGCAGTACAAATAATGTTGAAGGAATTGCCTCTATTCGATAAATCATATATCACGTCCTATTAGTGATCTGCAGTAAGAACAACACTCAGGCACCGTTTCCCAGATATCACCACATTTACAACGTATTTGACTGGCTGTAACGTTGATAAGTCCTTCCTTCTGAAAATATTGTTAAAAACATAAAATTACAAGCCACGTGTACTTTCCGATTCATGTGAACCCGTATAAAGTTGAGACTCCTTTGTGGGAAATCTTGCATGTTAAGGGTAAGCATCAATCATAGCTATTCGCACCAATAAAATGGGGGTTTTGTGTCAATGTGACCTTGTGAATGAGGGCAGTCAAGTAACCTGACAATAAGACCCCCAAAGGCACATCCTTGGGTGATCCCGCGTCATTCAAGCCACTATGCGATAAAAGGTCTGACATATAAGTGAATTCCGAAAAAATGGGCATAAATAAATAAACGAATGAATAAATAAATGAATACCAGCATATTTTTCATCACATTGCATCTACTTCCACAAACATACCCCATACATGCACCATATTTAGCACAGTGGTCGAGGTGCCCAACATAATCACCTGACAAATTTCTTGGCAATTGGTTAAACAATGCAGCTTCTGTAGGGGTTCAAAGTTCAGGGGTGACAGTTGTGTGGGGGTTACATTTTATCATTTTCATTAACAAGGCCAGTAGCTGTAAACTCAGTACTGGCACTACAGCATAGTACATGATTAGTAACTGAAATGTCACAATGCGTCTTATGTCACATTTAATGTAATGTAATGTAATGTAAAACATTCATTTACAGGGTAGAGTCTGGAAAATGAGTTCTACCCTTCCTCAGTTGAAAATGTAATCAGTAAAACTAAATGGAGTGGCCAAGTACATTCTCGGGAGCTCCATCCCCAGTAAAAAATGAATTTGTGACAAATTATGTTGCATCAGATTCAAAATTTAAAATTAAACGCTGTATTTTCACGTCGCAGTGGTCTACATCCTACGCGACATACAGCCTTGGGCACGCACTGCACACCCTTACTGCAGTGCCTAAGTCGACTCATCCTTCCACCCTCCGTGGGATGGCAAAATGATTATCAGCTTCTGGGGTGCGTAATAACAACAATGGCGATGGTGATGTTGATGGTAGCAGCCTACTGGCAGACTCACAGCCCAAGTCATTTGGCTTGCACTGAAGATTGGCGACCACATCTGGTGCTAAGTCTGCACTCACCAAATATAATGCGTGAACTTTTGTAATGTCTTTGGCCATAATGACAGCACCATAAACGTTGTCTTGGTATTATTATTATTATTAATGTTATTATCATTCTGTGAATATGTTGTTTGCTGCCACATCATGTTCAATATCATTCATTTCAAGGCTTACTATAGTCAATGTTAGGTTTAGGGTTAGCAACAGCAATTAGCAAATTTAACATTTAGATTACCCTCACACTTTACCTCACAATTTACATGCTATCATACCTGGTCTCATAAAAATATCTGACTTCAAGACCACAAGCTAACTGCAACGAAACTTGGCTTGCAGTCAGCTTGCAGTCTGGACTTAGAGAGACCACAAATGCCAGTCGAGCATCAAATTACCTGAACACTGGCCGACCATTTCGAATAGCCAAGTATAAGTAATAATTATGCAAGAACACAGACCTGGACATGGTATGGACCAAGCCAGACCGCAATAGCCACACAAGCTCATCTAGGCAAGTGACTTTAATGATCCATTAATAGCTGTTTGACGTGGTATCGTGTTTCTTTGGGTATGGGTAAAGTGCGAGATGCGAGTTTGTAAGGTGGTAATTTCGAGGTGTCGTGCGAGGTATACGGTTATTGGTCAGCGACTTCCCGTGAACCTCGCAATTTACTCATTTTCGCTGTTTTCAGTTGGACGCGTGGAATGTAGCCGGCGACCAATTGGAGTGAACGCAGTTACAGATGTATCCACCCAATTGGCAGCTACTGTCGTACTCGGCCACAAATGTTACAGAAAAAGCCCTACCCTTACACCACACAATAATGTATGTTCTCAATCGATTGTATAATATACTAATCATTCAACATGAACACTTGTTGCTTGCGCCATTTTGTATCTCGTTTGCTGTGCTCAGGGAATCACAGTAGGCCTACACAATCATGATCACTAAAACCCTTAAATCTGCAACAGCGGTAGTCACGGTAAACAATTACAATAGATTATAACGATCATGCATTCGTAACTTTACTCAAATACGTGACCAAAAAAAGTTACTTACGCACTCATAACAGCATAAAATGGCCGACATCCCACCAGTGTTACCAGTGAGGTTTTCACAAACAACCCAGATTGACCAACGAAAAACCCAGAAAAACCCAGACAATCAGAAATTAATTTCAATGCTAATGATGAATGATGATGATGATGATTGCTGACGACGACGATGAAACGTACATTTGTATAGCGCATCGTCAAACCAGCCAGTCCCTGGGGTGGCCTCATCCGGTAAGCATTCCGGTAAGCATTAAAATATCTAACGCGCTCTGCATACTTATGCTGCGCGAAAAGGTCATTGTCTTCAGCGACTGTTTGAATGTGCCTTCTGTACAGTATTATCGCAACTGCAGTTTCAGTGCCATAAAATTTAGTGTCGTCAGTAAACTGGTAATAATAAACGGCGAAAAACTGCACTGCCTCAGAAACCCAAATTTCGCAACACCCACAAACCCTGCTACGCACCTTCGCGAACAATTCCTTTTATAAATCCCGAATAACCAGTGGTCGAATTACTGAAAAAGCAGAGCCGGGGATAGACTGATTTTGACGCCAAAGGCGCCGAGACCGAGACGCCAAAGGCGTCGAGGGGTGGGAAATGGGGAGCCCCAGCCGCAGAGCCAACTAGGCGGTCTGGGGCAGCGTCATAAGCTCCCCCAGCGGGGTCCGTCAAAAACGAATTTGGTGCATTTCAGCTTTAAAATATGACATCTGGTGGCAACAATTTTAATGATTTTCCTAAGAATCCACTTACCAAATTTCGTGCAGTTTAAAGCCTATTAATTGGCTGTTATGTCTCGCCATCTGGTGAATTTTGCACAGTGGTCTACCGGAGTGTGTGGGGCAGTTTTTAAGAAACCCTTGGCTACGGGTTTATTTGTGTTAATATGTGTAATTGATGTTGGCCTACACTATTTTTGTTCAACTCCAATCGTTGGTTGTCATTTGCACACATACTGTTTGTTTGTTTGTTTGTAATTTTGTCATTTTGTACGGTCACGGATTTCTCCGCAGGGGATAAAGCTAGCGGCGTCAAATTTTGCACGATAGTTCACGGACGTCCTGGACATGGAATCTCCCATTTTGGGGAATTTACTCCCCCAGAAGTCCAAAATCCGACGAATCGGCGCGCGGCAGCAAGTATATATTGCGATAGACGCCAGTCCCCTTCTGACGGCGCGCTCGCAGTCAGTGGAGGGGACTGGCGTCTATCGGCAATACTTGCCCTCGTGGATATGTGTGGATATACGGCCGTCCCTCTAAAGACGGACGTATTTGTTTGTTTGTAATTTTGTGTGTTTGTAGTTTTACGGTCACGGATATATCCGCCGATGATAAAGCTAGCGGCGTCAAATTTTGCACGGCGGTTTATCGGCATCCTGGGCAGGGAATCTCCCATTTTGGGGAACGTTGCTCGACCAGAAAGCCAAAATAGCCTGCAGGCCTAGGCTGAATGACGTCAGAGCGACGTTCTATTTATAGTTCAGTGACCGCGCGGGCCAAACTCAGCGCTAGAGATGCGCCGTTCGTGACACAGTCTCAAAGAGCCGCCTCAGCCGGGGATAATAGTATCTCCGGCTGGGATGTATTTGTAATTCGAGCCCTGCGAATAACCTTTTAGTGGGTTTCAACAAAGTGCCCAGGGTTTGTGTTAGGCTTACTGTCTCAGTGAGAGTTAGTGTTACGGACTTACGGTTAGGCTTAGTTTAGTTTGATTGCTTAGTGGTAGTACTTTGGCTGTTATGTCTCGCCATCTGGTGAATGAATTAATAAATGTGCTAAAAATAAACTGATTGTCCCGACATTTACCTGCCTGTTTCCCACAGGTCTGCGGTCAAAACGGCGACACTGAAACGGCGACAATAGTCAAAACGTGAACACAAGAAAGCGGCGAAAATCAAATTACCTTTTCATGCATTACCAATAACATTTTATTTTAAATAGGCCGTTAGCAGGCCTAATGGAATCTGCATAGCGACCTTTGTGACGACCTAAGACACAACACTTTAAGAGGCCTAATTTTAAGTTCATACGTTCATACAGTTCAACGCTTACAGTTATAAAAACATGAACAGCGCGTTACAAAATGTCACTTTATTTGTCACACAATATATAAAAACAAATAAAAACGGCGTATGATGAAAAACTGGAATAACAGTGTTCGAATAAAAGTTTTAAGGTGCCGTTTGAAAGTGTCTGTGTTGGACTGTTCTTGAATGTATGCTGGCAGACTGTGCCAGGTAGCCGGGCCGGCGAAGGCGAAGCAACGCTCGCCTAGGTTGAGCCGAGTTCTCGGCAGCTTGTATAGCGGAGACTGCTGGCAGACCGAAGTCGTGTGCGTCGGCTGATGTTGGCTGTGGCGGTGACGCTGTCAGCTAGGTATACTGGGGCCCGATCATTATGGACGAGATGCATTGTAGGTGATCCTTTGTTGTACGGGCAGCCAGTGCAGATCACGCAGAGCATTGCTGACGTGGTCACGAGGTCCGAGCTGGGCAACGAGTCTTGCCGCCGCGTTCTGTGCACGCTATAGTGGTGCAATCGTAGTCTTAGGAAGACCGGTGAGTATTGCGTTGCAATAATCAAGTCTGCTCAATACAAACGCAGAGACGAGAGTAGTGGCGACGCCTGGTCCGAGCAGTTTGCAAACTTGCTTGAGAAGTTGAGACGACGGATTTGGTAGAAGCACAGACTCGCGACTTTGTTGACATGACGGTGTAACGTCAGCTCACTGTCCAGTGTTACTCCAAGGTCACGAACTGAGTCCACCCTGTGAATGACGTTCCCATCAATCAACAGTGATAGATCTGCTGTCGCTATCTTCTGTAGGTTGGCACGGGACCCAAACCATATTAGTTCCGTTTTCGCGGGATTCAACTGAAGGCGTCTCGAACTGCACCACAGATGTATCGCTGCAGCGCAGCTCTACAAACGGTCGATGTGGTCTGGATTGTTGAGGTCGGTGTCGATCCAACAAGTTGCATGTCATCTGCGTATACATGATAGCTCAGCTGATGATTGTTGATCCGATCGGCTAGGTCCTCCGTGTATTGACTGAACTTTTGAGGGCCCAAGACTGATCCTTGAGGTACGCTGCAGTCAACTACATGAGGGCCTGAAAGCTGCGCGTCTGCGCAGAATGTCCGAGTTCGCTGACTGAGGTACGAACTGCACCAACTGTGCGTTGCGCCTGTCACTCCGAAACGACTGCAGAGCACCTGCAGGCGTGTATTGTGGTCCACAGTGTCAAAAGCGGCACTGACGTCCAACAACACTAGAGCACATACTTCGCCGGCGTCAATTGCTTTGACAATCTCGTCATGAACTGCGATGATAGCGGTTTCAGTCGAATGGAGAACTCTGTAAACCGACTGACGTGAAGGCAACAGCTGTTGAGACTCACTGTGTACACTCAGTCGAACAGCTGTGGCACGCTCTACGACCTTCGATGGGAAGCTCAGATTGGATATTGGCCTAAAAGAACCGATATCATCCGGTTGAGTGTTGCCTTCTTTAGTAGAGCTGTGCGTTTGGACTATTTCAGTACTCGACTAGACAGTCTAGACGTCGACTACCGCGTCGACTAGTCGACTAGTCGACATCGATTAGGCCTAGTTTTATTGCGTGCCTCCAGCCGCGTATAGGTCACCTGTCATTGATGGAAAATTATCTCAAATTGCGGTGAATGCAGTATTACGCTATTAGTACTTTAGTAGTGGTTGATTTTTGTATTTTTTGTAATTTTTGTAATGTACTTTTTGTAACTATGTAGGCCTAGTTTTTGTCGTCTGCTGGAATTTAGTTTTAATGCACATGAGCATTTAATTATTTGTGTATTGTGAGCTCTTTTTACTTTTCAGTCGTATGGGGCTTCTGGGCAATCTGGGACTTTGCCCCAGACCCCCACCAACTTTCCATCCCTGGCCCCCGCGCGCTGTATAAAAGACCCGTCTTTCGTTCCCCATAGCAGCTATATTAGTTCGGTTTAAGTATTGTTGCGTGTGCAAGTGCTGTGGCTCAATTCATAAGGCGGTGTCTAGGGTAAAGTATTCTTACATAATCAGACTGTCAATACAGAACAAATTTTAACGGCAAAATATATCAGTTCGCACAGTTATATCGCTCGAAAATCACAACAAGGGTGAGGTTTCCCAGTGTACCCCGGAAAACAAGAAAGATGCAACTAAAAGCGAACAGAAAATAAGCAGCGAGCACACCAACATAGCGGACACTTCACGGATGCGGCGCGGCGACGAAGCACGACGAAGGAGAGCTCTCCGTGTCGGACGCGGCAGTACATCGTCGGACTCACGTCGGACGTAGACCACACGACCGAGGCGGCGAAACCAGCAGGTCGTCAGCGGATGCGCGCGTCGGTTGTCAGCCACGTCGTTGACCGCAGCGGTCTGTCCTCAACTTCGCACGGCTGACCGGACGTCCGCAGCTTCCGTCGGCGACGAACACGAGGCCTTGTCTCGACTGGTCCACTCCTCGTCAACACGGAGTGGACACGCCCTTGACTC
>Ga0209363_1000421_pt1 | contig 16228 bp, 6 predicted proteins | sample WorMetexBAHAMAS3_FD_187385 | JGI IMG/M metagenome (GOLD analysis project Ga0209363, IMG submission 187385) | Marine gutless worms symbiont microbial communities from Max Planck institute for Marine Microbiology, Germany - Inanidrilus exumae... | ecosystem: Host-associated > Annelida > Digestive... | reverse complement strand
GGGGTCGGCTTATACGCGGGTCGGCTTATACGCGAGTATATACGGTAGCCGTTTTGGTACAGTGCCGGCTTGTGGCGGACAGACAGACAGACACATGAAGACAGCATATACTGTGCGGTAAGAATTGCATTTGAAAACGATTGCAACAGGTGAATGACCTCGAAGGTCACTCATGGTCCTCAAAAATAACATGATTCGAAAGGCCATAGATCACTTCCAATTAGCGGTCTGAACTCTGAAGTAACAATGTCTCTATCTTGCATCGTTTCTGAGATAATACCACTTTTAGTGTACATGACTGCCTGTGACCTTGAGAAGTCCTTCGGTTTGGTACAACAGTTCAAATTACAGGCCAAGTACACGGTTAATTTCTGATTCGTATGTGTACACATCATAGTTAATGCATGCTATTCCAAGATACGGGAGTTAGAAAGATTTCAAACAGCTAAAATGACCTTTATTCATTCAAAGTCCATATTGGTGCCATTCGATAGGTTGCATTATGACACCCTAGGGTCAGGTCACTCAACACACCCCAATCTATCACCTGTGTGCTAGTACTCATCAATATCAACCTGTACACCAAATTTTAGGTACTTAACTTTAACCATTCTGAAGATATAAAGGGGCCCCAAAATTTAGAAATGGGTCGCGCGACCATGACCAAGCCCATTTTGGGGCACTTTGTCACTCCCAAGGTAATACTTGCAATGGCCTATCTGTCTGGAAAACCTGAAAGAGTAGCTTCATCAATACCAAAGAAAAGATGCAAAAAGGAAAAATAAGCACAATTCGGGTGGTCATTGGTAATGTCAATATTTGACAGCAAGCATACAACTTTCCATTCACCATTTGAAGTAGGAAGTTATTTGTTGAAAGTCACAAATGTGTCTTCGATGCCCCACTGGAGGAGACCCTATTTGAATTTCAACATGTTTAGCATCAGAAAATTAGAGTATCTAGACTATTGTGTTGGCGTTGTCTGCGAAACAGTGGCTTGTAACAGACAGATAAATGGACTGACACAGACAGACAGACAGACAGACACTTTATGCTACCCACGTATTAACCGACTGTCATTGAAAAACTTCAAACACTTGTCTCATAGGTAAGGTTTAATTCCAGGGTTCCCACTCTCTTGCTTATAAAATTTTCCAAGACTTTTCTAGGACCCGAGAGGCATTTTTCCAGGACCCTGTCGTACGCCAGTGGTTTAAATATAAAAAAACAAACAGCAGTTACTATGGGGCCTGGGGCAGAGCCCCAGATGCCAGTGATGTTTCGTATACACAGATAAATCCTGAGCTAATTTTCGCAAATTTTGGCATCTGCACCTGCATCATTGTGTCTGCCTCTCACATCATAGCCTAGAAAATTCCAGGACTTTCCAGGACCTTTCAATAAAATTTCCAAGACTTTCCAGGATCAAACCCATTTTCCAGGACTTTCCAGGCCATGGAAATTTTTACAAAAAGAAATCCAGGACTTTCCAGGAGGTGTGGGAACCCTAAATTCAACAAATGCATTTTTGTTCACTTAGAAATTGTTTTAAGTAACAATGCTGAAATATATATTCTTTATTACTAACTGATGAGGTTCTGCTGCCAAACCTCGATTAACTGCTGGTATTTAATAAATTTTGCCCCTCCCTGAAAAATTTTCTTTGAGCATCCACAGTATTACTACTAGTCAACTACATTTACACGAAGTACATGTACTACTGCTGTTACTACAACAACTACTACTTTACAAAAGAAACACACAAATCTCACTAACACTGCAGTTATTCAAACACTTCACAAGAAAAAGGATACGTCCAAAAAAGAATGTAAGTCTGAAAATTAGTGATCAAGGAACACACTCAGATATGAATCGATACATTACATGACAAAAGCTATTTTGTTACTGTCACTTACCGTTTAGTAATTTCTAAACAGTTATGTGCAATATAGGGCTGTTAAGCGATTACATGTTTGAATCTCGTTTATCACGTGATTAATTATTATAATCGCGCGTTAATCATGGTTTTAATGCACATTTCCTATGTGTTGTGTTACAGATGTAGGGGTGTACGGGCCTTGGAGAGTGATGAATCACAAGAGATGTACGGACTGCGGATGCGGCAGATGCGTCCACAAACTTTTCGTATTTCGCACGTCCGTGATTGGACGCGGACACAACTTACATGTAACTGCAGATGCAGATAGCCGGACGAAGACACATCCTTCCAAAGTAGCGTTGTCACTGCAGCCGTAACGTGCGATCAAACGTGTGCGAAAGCGGAGGAAGGTCTCAAACACCTAGCTTGTGCATGCCGTCGACAGCCGTAGCATGCCTTCAATGCTATATTTTTTAGACCATCCGCGCATTCAGTTCACACACATTCGACTGTGGTCAAAGACCATAACATGCACGTTACAGCCATAACATGCCGCAAAGATCACATTATGGCCGCAGTGAGAACGCTACTTAAGGTCGTCAATTTCGCAAAATTTACAGTAGAGCTGCAACTGGAAAGTAACTGCTGGTTCATTAAAAGAGTAAAAGTTTGATTATCTTGCACTTTGTGTTGAATCCTGCTACTGGTGTGACTAGTTTGCGTTAAAAATTTTGATGGCATTAATTTTTTAATCATGATTAATTCCTTAACGTGTTAATTAACGCATTAATTCAATAGTAATGCAATATAATAATAAATTATACTGCCTAATGTGACTGTCATAAAATTTGTTAAACTAGTCAAGTCCACATCGAAATATTCCTTATATTAATACATCAACACACAAGTTCTATATTCAGGCACCTAATTCTGATATTAGCAGGAAAAAAATTCTATATACTGAAAAATTTATACATTACACTGTGTCCAGATAAAACGTGGACCCTTAGTACATTGTCAATAACTGTGTGAAACTATAGCAACCATTAACATAACTTAATGTGAAATATTTTGCAATAAATTTCAAAGACGACACCAAACTTGGCGTAATAATGTTCAAGTTAAATACTTATTTATTTATTTATTTACTTACTTCTGTAGCTGCCTATTATTGCTGTGTATAAAGCTTTATATGTTCAGTGATGCATTTTAAATGTTAATAAAACTGAGTCTGACAGTCATGTTTTTCTACAAATAAGATATGTCAGTTCTTCTTCATTTGTTTCTAAGTTTGCATGGGTATATTTTCAGACAAAAGTGACAAGTTTTTGTTGAATAAAGCAATTTATTTCTAGGTCCACTTTTATCCGGATACAGTGTAGTATTATTTCAACAATATATAATATGATAAGGATACAAAAAGTCCACCCATCAAACCATTTATGAAAAGTACTAATCGAGCCCGGAAATATTTCTGCCACTGTGAACCAGCTTTCAATAACAACATAAACTACAAAGGCAACAAACACAACAATTAAAGAAATACCGTAAGCAATTTCAAATTTCTTTAAAATTCAAATAAACAAAAACAACTAATGTTTGTAATAAGAATCAGTATAAGTAGTATACAGTAGAGACTAGAGAGTATATATATAACAAAGAAATAAACATTACGTACAGACATCATAAAGGCAGTGAGGAAGTAGAATGCAAAACCATAGAGGCCTGTAAGACCAAGAATACCAGCCGTTGACCCTGAAAGAGCAGATACTGACGTTCGACAATATTCCAGCATAGCTGCATTATGCCTAATTGCCATTTCATTCAGCGGCAACGGTTCTGTAACACATTGAATACAGTTGTTACATAATATCATAATACAAGGCAGACAGTTAGTATCCATATTCCCATAAAATGATTTTTACCGCAAAAAGACACTCTGCTAGCAGTGTATGCTATGGCCCTGTATCTGTCTGTCCGTCTGTCCATCACAGGTCGGCATTCTATAAGAACAACTACACACAACACAAACAACGCCATACCTAGGGACTCTAGTTTCCTGACACTTAGTCTAGAGTTCCAATTCTGGCTACGGTTTCAGCCAAAACTAGCACTAGAGATTTTTATCACCAGACGAAGCTGTACAGCATGTAGAAGAAAAATCATTATACCACAAGAAAACAGAATGGTCTCAAAAATCTAGCGTTGCTAGATTTCATTACTGTTCTCGTTGACGCCGTCGACAACGGAATCCAAACAATGCCAACCGCGATCGACCGCTGTTGACATCAGCAAAAATGCTATAGTGAAATCTAGCAATGCCAGATTTTTAGACCGTCCCCCGTGTTTGCACGCCATCGACGATGTTTGAATGTCGTTGATTTGTTAGGACATGTCAGTGAGAAGTCCACTTAAGACTTCACTCTCCACACATGCCATCACAATAGATTTTTTGGACAGCATCCAGCAACTGCTGTATATGGGTGTGACCGCACACTGGCTGGACGACAACTTTGATAGCCACAACAAGTGCCTGGCAGTCCGTCTGGCGCCGGGCAGCCACACCGCCGACTTCATTTGACGCCATTCAGCAACAGTAATACGAAAAGGTATAGGCCTAATGAATTTGTGCATAATTGAACCAGCGACGGCCTTCCAAGGTGGATGGAGATGCTTAAACAAACATCAACGCTCAAAACCGGGAAATTACTGGCATTATGCACTTTCACAGGGTCTGTCGAATGCATTGGCCGACATTGGAATGTGAAACTAATTACTCCCTGCACTTCGATCTCTCTTTGTTGCTGATGCCAACAGCCTGACCTATTGCGAATGACGCGCTTTACTGGATCGATTCGTTTGAGAAGAAGTTATCGCGATATGGATACAATGCAATATGCCTGCAATATCAAGATATTCGATACGATGTATCGTGCAATGACAAATGATGGCATTATAATGACATTCTCATCGAACAGAGCTTATGAATTATACAAACAGCACACGAAATTTGTAAGCACAGTACTACATTTTAATAAGTTAAGTACACAGGCTCAGACATACGTTGTAGGTAAGTGTATTTCTATAGCACACAAAATCATAATCACAATGTGTTGTAAACTGATTTGCAGTAAGTAAGACCTGATCTGTGGTATTTAGGCAAGACCGGTCACTAGACTGCAACTCTGCTAAAACACCGATGCAGAAAGGCCACTTTTATTTCTTTGTGCACGTGAGCACGAAAAATAGCATTTTACATGAGCAAATGACTGTACATGTGCATAACAGATATTTCGTTATGTACCACGCATGTGTATGACAAATAACCTTTACGATATTTAACCACCATTCGTGTGTGTATGCGAAATAGCAGGTTTCTATTACTTATTCATTGTGCGTGTGAGCATCTAGTATCCACACTTTTAAGAGGCAGGTAGCATTTTAGATTTGGTGAGAACTGAACATAGATCTGGTGGTATTTTGTAGCGGTGTCACAGTATCCGAAACCCAAACCAAGGTTTTTCAAACACCACAAACACCATGCGACCAAAACCTAGTTTTTTGTGCCTTAACTGGCGGTTTTCAGGCACATGTGTAAACTAAAAGTTACCAAGACCATCTTTGTAAATGTCATCCATCAATTGTCATATTTAATGCAAACTCACCATTTAGCACTAAAACACAGATATGATACACATACTGTGGTTCATAGATAATAGCAGTCTGGTCCATCTAAAGTTTTTTCAATTTAAGCACCCTAGAGTAGGCCAATAATGGATTAAAAAATTCAATGTCTTGATAATTTGTTACAAAAACAGCAAACATCACATCAAACATCTCAGAAAAATATTAAATTCACTACAGGCCTACATTACATAAAGTCATCAATTCAGTTCATTATAAACAGTTCACAATCTTACGGATATGTCTCTTGTCTTGGCCTACGCCACCCACTTAGTATAGGGCAAGTTCTCCATAAGAAAAATGAGTTTGTCTGCCTTAGACGAATCAATGTGATTTCGGTTCATTGTGATGACGTCGCCGGCCTCAAAGTCTTTCACTGGCAACAGTAGTTGCAGAAATTGCCAGCAGCTTACACGTAACACGTGCTACGTTTGAGTAGCTGTCCTGGTTTGCCGCCCAACAGGCCACCAGTCGTTCACTGTGGTTGATGACAGTAGATGACAAATAGAGTGATATCTCATGATTCATTTTATCTGTCAGCAATGGCTGTACTGGCATCACAGTCTCCTGGTGAAGATGGCATTCTTCACCAGCTGGCTGGACAACGATACAAATTTTGTTGGTGCTGACGGAGCACTAGTAACTGCAGGTGGAGCAGACTCGGCAGCCCCAATGACAGCATGGTTAGTGGCAGCATCGGTGTCATCATCGAATGCACCAGCTTAAACCTTGGATCAACAACAGTGGAAATGCACAGTTACTCATCCGCAAAGACGTTGCCGACTTATCAGTCGGCAGCTGGACAAGTTCGTCTCGCAACACGTCTAAGCCGTCCTCCATGCTCTGCAACATGTTGTGCAGCCCGTCGATCACCGGCAACACCATCGACACCATCCGGTAGGTAGGTTACACCCGCCATCACCTCGGCTATTGTCAGGAACGGCTAAAGCATTTCAACCAGTTCAGCTACCATCTGGTGTACTTTGTGGATGTAATTCCATCTTTATTCTGATTTACCATCAACATATTTCTTGCCTAAGAGGTTTTAGTTTACCAGATGGAATTGGAATAGAAAAGCATGCTTGTGTCAATCTATGGGGACATATAATCCGTATCCGAACCAGTGGAATAATGAGTCAGACTGGAAGCTTATGGTATTTAGTAGAAATCTGGATAGTAATTGGATGTTCTACTTTTTGTTGGTGACGGAGCAATGACTAAAAGTACTAGTAGTAGCATCCCAATATGAAACTGCTCTGTTTCAGACAAGTGGTCATCCTTCCCGCAACAGAAGCGATTACCATGACGGCAGTCATTTCTATTATTAATTTTTCTGCATCTGCCTAACTTCTGTTTTATAGTTCTTCGCTAAATCAATAGTACGACGAATATCCAAAACAATAAACCTCTTTTTCCTTTCTTTCCTTTGCCTACTCCACCACCTTGAGCCGCCGCCATATTGGCAAAACGGAAACGATTTTTATTTTTTTAAACTGTCTAAAAGTTAACCGCAGTACGAAAGTAAGTAAGTAAATAAGTAAGTCATTAGACGGCGCCACGTGACGGCGCCAAAATTACAAAACGCCACGGCCGCAAAGGGGCGGGGTGGTCACTGATGTGCAATTACTGTCCAAACAGATAAGTCTTCAGCTGCCGCATGAACGTTTTCAGTGAGAGACTGCCGTCGCACAGAGCAGACGACAAACTATTCCACACTGTGGGACCGTGGAAGTTGACGCTGCACTGGCCGGTTGACGTCAGCAGTCAGCACTCTCGGCAATTCCAAACCTCCAGTCGAACTCGATGCAGACCGTAGACGAGGACGACCTGGGACACTCTCCACTGGTATACATACTTCCTGTGGATAGGCAGATGCAACGCCATGGATACATTTCCATACAAAGACCGCGGTCTTGAAAATGATTTTCCACCGCACCGAAGCCAGTGGAGGCTGCGCAGGACTGGTGTGATATGGTCCCGTCGTCGAGCACCAGAGCTGCAGCATTCTGGACTGATTGAAGCCGTTCCACCTGGGTGTCAGCTATTCCTGCCAGCAGAGCGGTTCAATAGTCCAACCGACAATGTATAAACGCTTGTACCGGTACCAGTAATCTCAAAGCGTCCTCCGTCAGAGATCGTTCGACGACGCTTACCTCACGCGGTTGGTAAAAGCGAGATCGGAAAACGGCAGTGCCCTATCGGACCGATGGATAGCTAGCTGATTGTCCAGAAGAACGCCAAGGTCAGTGACCACTGAGTCGAACTCAACAACTTACGCGGTCAGTTAAAGAGTTTAATGCGAAACTTGAGTCACAGTGAGCTTGGCGAGCTGCTGCTAAGTGCCAAGCCGGATCATCTGGGTCTTGTTGGCGTCCAGCTTCAATCTGTTCATAGTCATCCACCGGTCGATGTGTGACACTCGACGACTCGAAGTGAAGCATACTTGGCGAAGGCGACGGTAGCATAAAGGCTAGTTAATGATGTGGGACCTTATCAAAAGCTTACTAAAAATGTTACGTTACAGCAATGAGTACCCTGAGACGAGAATCTGTCAACTTCTTCCATGCAAATTTGTAACGCAAAATTTATTTTTAACAAACACCGTGTTGGGCTGATATTCTCGAGATGTTCAATCTATTCCTCATTAATGCTTATTTACACATTTTTTAATTGTCCATGTTGTTGTCGGTGTCAAGATCTAGTTTCAATTTAACGTCTGGCACAAGTTGATTTAACAACTGCTTACAGTTATGAATACTAAGTTATCCATTCAATGCAATTATCATCATTATCCTCATTTAGTTCAAAGTACTTTGGTTGATGCAGATTTCACGGCAATTTCACACAATTTAAATTATATCGGGTCTTTATGGTTATAATTTATCATACAAATCTGTACTTGACAAAGTCCATATCATTTTTGCAAGCCAACTGTAGTTTAAAAGCTCATCATTCATCAATGTTACTGACTGTTCAACATATTATCACTACTATGGTATTCATCATGTGACACACTATGTTATTACTGTAAAATTACAATTAAGCAAATAGCATTTGCCATTACATCTCATCACCTCAGCATATAAGTTATACAATGCATTGTTTGTAAAATCATTCATACTTATTCTGTAATCTAGCCACGGGAACAACTTTGTCGATATGACCATCTGACATAATCCAACCCCAATCCAAACCAGTCACTGAAAGACTGATAGAGTAATTTAGGTTTTACGGCACTTTCAACAACAATGAGGTCATATAGCGTCTTTAAGGTAAAGCTATATTGTACATATTAAAATGTAATAGGAATTAATTCTTGGAGTAAGTTAGTTCAACAGAGAAATATATAATAATAATAGCTGATTAAGATAGAACTGAGTATCGTTTTTTTTGTTCTGCCATTCTTCTTATCACTCTTACATCCGCGAAATCCCACCAAGACCCTCAGCAAGTTGAGATGATCAGTAATTAGAAGCTAACGTCACCTACAACATACTTTAGGTGCTTGTGATAGAAGTAGCTATGTCAAGAATAACTAACATGAAATACGCTACACACTGCCACAGCATATATACTGTGACATTACCTGTAAGAAGAACACAAATGCATTTGACAGCTTTTTTCATGTATAGATTTTATTGTTATTATTACCTATCTTATCTAATGACGTGATGACAGAATTGATAAGGTTCCTTACCGAATGTTCACTAAATTCAAATAGCAAAACGTGCTGGCTTTACTGCACATCTAAAACATTTCCAACTGTTGCAATTACAATTTCTTCCATGCATTTGTCCACAGCTATTACTGTATAATCGCATCAATTTCCAGAAGCCAAGCGATTATGCATTCTGACGTTTATATAACCACTGAGCATTCGCAAAACACAGTAACAAATGTTAATGCTGTTAAACAGGAACTGTTTAAACTAAATCTCACATACCTAAAAGTTTAGAGAAATATTTAGTGCAAATTCTACTACAACGTTTGTTATAAGCATAATCACAGCATATACAGATGAACCGCAAAATGATAACTAACTTGCATATGAACAAGCTCATATACAAATTTCTTAACAAGCATATAATGTCAATGCCTAGTCAAACAGAACTGACAAAACCAGCATTTCCCATCACCATTGTCATGCTGCTGGATAATACACACTCAACACAGATGACATATGAAAGCTCAACAAACTCCACCTCATCCCATCCTATAAACTGACAAAAATCTATTTCGTTTATGCAATGTTGTGCATTGCACTCACTGTACAAACTGACAACAGAGCACACGGTCTGGAACAATAAGAACAGAACACACATACACACACACACACACACTGTACGTAGCAGAAAGGCTCCAGAAGCAGACCATGAAACAATCAATCATCAAGAAGTATACTGCAGCACAGCAGAGCATTTCAAAGCCATCAGTAGCAGCAGCTGCCAGCATAAATGAACTCAGTTGATGTACTGTGCCAGCCATCGGAAGCCCTCGCCATAGCCTTGTCTTTTCAGCACACTACACATGAACAACTCCAGCGGCCGTGTTGAAAGCTCACTACGTGCCACTGTACCCTACACACACGCACACCATTACAGTGCACAGCTGCAGCTCTGTGTCTCAATAAATGCAACATTTTCTTTCGGAATAACTACGTCAATAGCCCGGTTACAAAATAATGAATCACAGCAGAAGGGACATAATAGTGCACGAGGAGTGAGGATAAGTTCAGACTTAAACAAGCTACAAAAGACTGTCAGTGATACTGCAACATCAGTCTGCTTTGGAGTCAAGCATGGTTCAATCCTGTATCATGCATCGCCATTCAAATAGACCACGAAAGGAGATGTGCTGTTGGCCCTAATTACCAGTGAATCGGTGCCAACCTACAAAAAAAAACAGATCCGCCCCGATTCGGTCCACAGCTGATCAGCAGTGGTTCATTATCAGCACTAAGATCAGTGCAAACTCCAAACACTGTGTACAATTCAACCATGGATCAGGACTGCATGAAAACTGCTAGTAATAATAAAACAAACTGTTAACAAACAAACGCTTAGTATGCGGGTTTACCTTGCCAGTGGTAAGACTGTGCAGACCAAAAATGTGTCGGATTTCATCTTCACTAGCAGCACCCGGCAGATCAATCTTGTTGCCAAGAATGAGAATTGGCGCTGACGCAATCTGCTCATCTGTCAAGAGACTCTGCAATGTCATCCAAACATGCCACAATATTCAACTATTAAGACTTGTCGCATTTAATTAAACAGTCTATTGTATGGACAGTCTATTGTATGGACTGTCATCTGCATATAAATGCTTTACAGCTGTTTTTGTTGGGATGGTAATAATTAAGAATTCTACAGTATTCACATGTGACATGGTATGTTATTATTACTTTATAATTACAACTTAAGCAAATAACATTTGCCATCTCATCACCTCAGCATATAAGTTATATAATGCATTGTTTTGTGAAATAACAAATTAGCGCCACGGAAGTCTTTTGACATTCTGGCGCTTTACAAATCGGATTATTATTATTATTATTATTATTCATTCTTAAACTTTGTACTCAATGAGAAACATTAACCATATTCAATCATTTTTTGGTCATGATATCGGGTAATTTTAGGGTCCAAATATTTTGGATTGCAAAAATACTTAATGTTGGTATTGAACACCGTTGCATAATTGCATATGTGCTGCATTACAGATGGCATATGACAACAGACACCTACGACCATTACTAGTCTGGTCAGTAATAAGTTTGAAAATTTCTCTATTGCTTATCGTAATGCTAAACATCTACTTGGTTATTAAGATTAAAATTTTAAGGCCATGTGATGTATAAGGTGTTCGTGATTTATGCATTTGCCGCTTGTTTTATCAATTTGCAGATAATGTGTGAATAGACGATATCTGTTAATGGTTTGGGAGATTAATGTCCCCTTTCAGCACAAAATTAGGCTATATTGGGGATAAGATCTTGGGGGAGTGTTTAGTTCCCACAGGTTAAGGATGGCCAATGATACAGTAATGTACCACCCACTTTGCCAATTTTTCAGCAATGACCCAAATGGAAAGGATAGGGGAGGCTCATTTAAGTTATCACGCTAGTGCCTACAACAGGGTGGAAACTAACCATCCACCACAAGACCTATTTATCAGTTCAATGTCATATATTGTGTAATTGCTGTTCTTCAGTTCCTATAATATATCAGTGCCTAACTACTCTTGTTGTATAATATCTTTTCTGTGTTGGTCTGGCTTCAGTATTCGTCTTAGGTAAAACCCAAAAGAAGCATCCAAGAAACCTCCCACCCACGGTACCAGACCTGCCCCCTCTACTCCCAGACAATATCCGCGTTACTGTTCGTATTGTTTAAAGTTTTAAAGGCAAAATATGGTAATAATTAACAAAAGCATAGCCTAAAATGAAAATCTGCATATTTTTTATTCTGCAACAGATGTCAATTCTACAACAAATTCTGTGATCACTGATTGCAGAACTCCAGTAGCGCATAGCAATGAGGTGCAAGGGTGTGATGAACTTTCCCAGAATTGTTATGTAGCTACATTATCACTGGGGAGTGGAACCCACAACTGTTTATCGTAGGTCTAATGCCAAATCACTATGTGCCACCCTGATCAGTACTAAGTCCGAAAATTTCTCAGTGCTCTTCGTAATGCTAAACATCTGTTTTCAACTTTTAAGATTAAAATATTATTACATCACGTGCATCAATCAATGTCAACTCCAACTGTGAACTCTTTATGCAGTATGAATGAATGCACATATACAACATATCCAACTGACGTGCAATTCAACTTTGGATTCAGCAAACCGCTCTCGATCAAAAGCATCAATGAGAAAAACCACACCATCAACGGCGGGAAAGTAGTCTTTCCAGACACGGCGAGCTACAACCAGTAGCATTACATACGACTCACTGATTCATACTGGCATCATATAGTTGTTCTCAATACTTATAGCAAACATGTTATCACCCAAACGATATTTATCTCAACAATCTCAAACCTTCTCTACAAATTCCAAAGGTTCACAGAGTAGGTTGTTCTTAAACTAGATCTGAGTGATGTTAACCGAGAACCAATGTTCGAGATTGAGAACAGACGCCCAAGACTAAGACCAAAACATTGAGACAGAAACCACAACTTTGGCACCTACACCAGCCGAGACCAAAATCTTGCCCCAAGACCAAAATACCGAGTTCGGTCTATGCTTCTACATGGTGCGCCAATAAAAAAACAATAGGCCCTATCCTACGAAAAAATTTTGGATCACCATAATTGAACATGTAGCAGATATTTCTTACTAACTTTACAGTTTTCCAGAAAAGTATGAAAGCCACATATGCAGCTAATTTCATTACAGTAGTTGGTTTAATTTAAAAATTACAACTACTTGAACTTAGAACAGTGTTCTAAGTGAAGTAGAATCTTAAAATTTTATTGGCATTTATTAATGTTTTCATGATGGGTAAACTGAGTAATGAAGACAAAATGCATATTCAGACGCTACACGAGCAAGGATTTGGCTCTAAAGCGATAAGAGCAAGTTATCCTGATAAAAACTGGAGCTTGAGCATGTTGCAGGTGATTTGCCATTAGGTCGATTGATGGATTCAGCTGTGATGCATTGTGCAGATAGCAGTCAGCCAAAGTCTGTGTTGCAGCAGCTGGTTGTAACATTTTAACTCTGTTTAAATACCGAGTGGGCAGCTGATATTCGTCACTGAAACATTTGAACTGTTAAGGAAAAGCTGTGCAAAATCTGATTTGTTATTTGTGAATGTACAATGCACAGCTGCATGTTCAATTGATAAAGTGAACTTTAAACTGTAAATGATGTATCTGCTGAGTCAGTTGCTTTAATGAAATATGTGTGAATACTCACATATAAAATCAAAAAGTTTGGCCCAAATCTGTACTACCATTGCTGAAATACATAAATTTTTCTAGGGGATTGTTTTTTATTGGCACAACCTGTAGGATTTGGTCTCAGATTCAATCTCAAGACTAAGACCATCATCTAGAGGCAGAAACCAAAATTTTGGTCTTGAGGCCAGTTTGGTTTTCGAGACTAACATCTCTGCCAACCAACAGCATCAAAACACATTAGCTTAACAGCATTAATATCAAAACCATCAATCAGATTGTCATCAGACAGCTCATACCTCCATAAAGCCCGAAAAAAATTTCCATATGTGGGAGAAATTAACTAATTCTAATTTAATCATACAATTACACATATCTATTACATAATTGGGCAATCACACTACGTAACATGACGCTAAACACATTTGGTAAAATGTGCAATGCAGGTAGGGGGATATCAGCACACCTCTCCATGGGGGTATAAACCATCATTTGCTACAATGTTTGACATCCACTGTAGTCCACATACTCTGAGGCCTGCACTAATGATATTCGTTGCGTATGACAAAGAAACCAAACAAGTGTGGTCAAAGAATTTTGACAAAAGGCATCATCATGTCATGTCGTTATTGAACATGACATGACATCATGACATCATCGATGACGATGAAATGATCCCTTCGCTGTGCTGTTATTGAGGATTGAAGATCCCTTATGCTGCATGCCATTAATGACAATTGAATGATGCTTTTTGCTGTGTACACTGCAGCAGAGACTTGGTTTTCAAGGAGCCAGACAATGTCCAAAGATTGCCCCTCACTACGGGATCTCATACTCTATCTAATACATGGTTTCTTGGGCCCAAGCGAGTCAGCCCCCAAACCACATCTTGATCAGTTCAACCATTTTTGCATGGCTCATGAATGTGACCAATGGACAAACAGACAGACATCATGCTACTCCATCTGTAGCAACAGGCCATATCTAGCTATTACAGTCTAAAAATGGTGAGTTATGAGTTATGGGGTAAGTAACCTTTCTTTATGGGGACCTTGAACTATCTAATACAATAAAACCCTGGCAGTGTATAGCCCAATAAAATACAGCTTAAGCCCCTCTATACTTTTCACAGAATTCACCAGGAAGTTTGAAAGTTTTACACATGACGCTGGTGTTTGAGGTCATTTGAAGGTCGACACAATTTTCACATTACAATACCATTCAATCAACTCCAAAAATAACACCAATATTTTCAGTTGTTTTGATTCTGCTCATAACAGCAATTAGAAGGCAGCATATAACTCCTGATTTTAGGGGATTGACACCAAAATTAAATAACTGTTACCACCTCCAAAATTTCATGACAATCATCTATAACTTTTTGACAGTTGGAAAAACAAAATCAAAACTACAGTGTCTCAAAAAAACCGACATTATTAGCTGTAACTTGAGCAAACATTTTCCGATTTGAATAATTTTTGGCAAAAATGTAACCTAGTGATTAGGAAATCAAAAGGTGGTTTATTTTCCCTGCTCACCTAAACAGCGTTACATCTAAAATGTCGGGGGTGTTTTTTGAGACACAGTGTAATGAAAAAAATTAAACCAATCTCATAACCTCCTGTTTCACATCAGAAAAACAGCAAAAGAAGTCACAGTTGTAAATCATTAAGACAAATCACCTTGCTGATGACCTCCAAGGTCAAAGGTTGTGAATTTCATACCACCCATTGTTAGCTCCTCTGAAGCTAAACCACACAACACAACACATCACATCACATTTTCGTGCCAAGGTTTCTGTTAATACTACACATGAACTATTGCTAATGCTACTTCTACCACTACTACTTACATTTAACAGTCGTTTTTAGGTGAACCTGAGTCCCTTCGGGTCTTCCTCCTTCACCCATCCCGGAAGATAACCTCTGGAGTCTGGGGATTATTGTGATGGCTTTTTATGGGCCAAAATTAATGTCCTTTCTGACACTTAACTATCAATATCAAAGCAAAGAAAGGAACGCAAACCACTAAACCTAACCAGTGGCTTGGCCTCGTCGTTTTTTCATCTACTAACAGACTTCTGACAGTAGCATCATTCCTCCCTTTATGCCGACTCTTCAATGTCAGCATCATGAACACATGCAAACAAACTAAAAAGCCAACTGTTTCTTATTTCATGCAGTTTATGAACATGCCTTAATTTTATCCTACACATTTCTGTAATACATATAGCAAGTCCCTTATGATTAGGGTTCGAACGATACCGGTATTGGGTATTGGCCAATACTTGCCAGTATTGGGTGGTATCGGTATTGGCCCAATACTTTTCTTAGTAATCGTGCCCAATACTGGGCAGACAACAGTCTGCGGCGCGTGAGTGAATGACACCGGCGGCGAGGTGACGAGTACATCATGCTTGCACTTCGCGGCTCTCTCCATTCCCACAGTTTCCCACGGTCACTTTCGCCCAGACTCCGTGGGTCTGCTTGGTTAAGTAGCATTCTCACTGCGGCCGTACGCGTGCGTTATTGTCGTAATGCACGTCTTACAATCGTCGCACGTTATGTCCGTAACATGCATGTTACGGTGGTCGACGGTCGTACGTAGCACGCCTTCAATGCTACATTTTTAGACCGTCCACTGCGTTCGCACACGTTCAATTGCAGGCGTGCTATGCAGTGCTTAAAGTAGCTTGAAAAAGCTGGGGGCTCCCTCTCACCTCTTACCCCCTGTCCCTTATCCCCTCCCTCAGTGTACCAC
>Ga0209363_1000420_pt1 | contig 16242 bp, 11 predicted proteins | sample WorMetexBAHAMAS3_FD_187385 | JGI IMG/M metagenome (GOLD analysis project Ga0209363, IMG submission 187385) | Marine gutless worms symbiont microbial communities from Max Planck institute for Marine Microbiology, Germany - Inanidrilus exumae... | ecosystem: Host-associated > Annelida > Digestive... | reverse complement strand
TCTATCGTCTAATTTGTTAAACGAAGTAGGTTTGTCTCTTTTTCGGTATTTTGAAGTAGGCCTACGTGTGTGCGATATTGTCGTTAACAAGTACGTTCGCTATCTCATCTCCTGATGAGTTCTTGTAGTTTATCCGTAAACCATTATCGCGACAATTTAGCTGATGCGACTAAACAGTCTTAAGGGGCAAGGGGGTATTGTCACCTTCCGTGAAAAATGAATCTCTCCAAAACTGGTAAATATCCCGCGTGCGGAGATGCCTAAGATCGCCGACTTTGACTGTCTATATGAGAAACTGGCCTTATACGACAAACGTGCCTCAGTTTCCTCGGTCAGTTTGTCGAAATAGGTCGAGTCACGCACTCACTCACGCACCAATACACCCGAACGACTTGGGTAAACTTGCCCGCAAATTTTACAAAATGTTTTTTTTTCTATAAATATCGACTAGTCTAATTAGACAACAACTTCCGCAGTGCTCGTTTTAATAGATCTAAAATTTTGCCATCCTGGTTGTGGCGTGAACGCTTACTGTCGCTCAGGCAGAATTTGCCATTCTTTGCTCATATTTCCACTTATTTGTTACATATTTTATGTACTAATGCTAAAAATATACTTACCTAACTAGATGGCTGTATTGTGTGGAATGCCCACAATACAGTCTGAAGTCGCAAGACGTTAAAACATAGGCTATTTGAGAAATTTTTGCGTTTATTTGAAAAAAGTCAAAAACGACCCATTACGGCACAATTTCCAAACTTCTGTTCCGAAGGTTTTCATTGCGACACTGATCGACGTGTTGTGTAAATTTCGTGAAATTTGGCCGAAGGGAAATGGGTGAAATCGTGCGTTGCTTACCTGTAAAAAATTTCGCCTGACTCTCCAGCTATCGCTACTGCGTGGATCGCGCCCAAAATCTGTCAGGTCCAGCCCCCGACAATATTCTCAGAGTGCTGCAGATTTCATCCAAATCGGTTTACTTTCGGCGGACTTATAGCCGAACGCGTGAACACCGCCAAAACGCGCCGTAAAGTAAATCCAATATTCGGCTATATTCGTTCGCTATATGCTATCGCCGTTCCGTCTGTCGTCTGTAACGTTCGTGCACCCTACTCAGCCGGTTGAAATTTTCGGCAATTTTTCTTCGCCGTTTGGTACCTTGGCCATCCACTGACATTCACTGAAAATTTTACGGAGATCGTCCGAGGGGAACCCCTCCGTCGGGTGGTTTAAACGCGAGAGGGGTAGCGGAATATAGCGATTTCTTACATTTGGAATGCTATAACTCCGAAACGGTGCAAGATATGAGGTAAGTTAGTATAAATCATTAATAGGAAGTCAGGAAGTCGTATATGGCCTTTCGATTGGTACCAAAATTGCTGACCTTGCATGACCTTGAACGGCGAAATGGCCCTTATTTTGCGTTATTTCATCGAATTTGATAGTTTCCAGAGCGTATTGAGTAACAGTGGTTGACAAAGCCATAACTATGGACAATTTACGATTATAGGCCTACTATGTCTAGTAGCAAACGTCTGCAGAGGGACCGCGCGACGCCCACGGTATAAATTCCTAATAGATTCATAAATTCAAGACTTAATGCGCAGTACTTGCCTAGCTATCGTCTTGATATAGGAAGCCGTATATGAGCTTTCGATTGGTACCGAAATCGGTGACCTTGAATGGCGAAATGGCCCTTATTTTATGTTATTTTACCGAATTTGGTAGTTTCTAAGACGCACTGCGTAAAAGTGGTTGACAAAGCCATAACTATGGACAATTTACGATTACTGCCTAGCAAACGTCTGCCGAGGGACCGCGCGACACCCACGGTATAAATATTCTATAACTGCAAGGTGGAAATTCTGTAGTAGATTCATAAATTCAAGATTTAATGTGCAGTACTTGCCTAGCTGTCGTCTAATTTGTTAAACGAAGCAGGCTCTCTTTTTCGGTATTTTGAAGTGCGTGTGCGATATCGTCGTAAAAAAGTTCACGTTCGCTATCTCATCTCCTGATGAGTTCTTGTTCTTCCTTATTCCTTCTCGTTCCACTCTTCTCACCCCCTGTCATCATTTTCTTCTCTTTTCTTTCCATCTGTTTTCACCCTGCTTCAATCCAGCGAAAAGTAAGGCCTCATACAAGGAGTGCTGTCAGCTATTGCAATGGAGCCTCAGCCTGAAAAACATGATTGATTGATCGATAACGTATTTTCGTTCATTTTAGATTAAAATAACACTTCCAGCAACCACAGTTTTGACCAGCTGTTGCTAGTGGTTTATGAAAATTGCTGTTGTAGGCCTATTATGTTGGTTCAATGAAATTCAGAACATTACAGTTTGCTTTCAAAAACGATCCTTGTTCCATTCGTTACATGACTGGCTCGTGTTTCAAGATATTTGTCAGAATTTTTGACTAACAGTTTAATTTTTTTAAAAACTGAATTTACTGTAAGATTATAATGTAACCTCACAACTAAGCAGACTGAAGCTTAACACCAGTGGCGTATTCAAGGGATGACAGAAGGCAATGACATTCCCTTTGAAAGTTAAAAATGCTCTAAAAAGAACTTCATTTAGAGTCAACAAATAATGAAATTCTGCACATAATGTCACAACATTTTCCCGCTCACTCGATTAGGTTCTCAATCCCTTCTGGCATCCCAGTCTGTTGAGTCCTGTATACGCCACCGCTTAACATGTACTCTTCGGTCCTTCTGTATGGGTCCCCTAAAAACTGCAGTAAAATCATGTAAAAGCTCAGCATATCAAACGGAAGCTACGGAATAACGGAACCTCGATAAAATGATAAAATTCTATGCTAAGGAATTTCCTAGCTATCAAATTACTAAATGTTAAATAAACGTATAAATATCGAGTTTAGAAAGCACACTTACAGCTGCGCTGGAGCGACAAGAGATTCGCAGAACTCCTAAAACATCATGCAGCTTCACCACTGCAGTTCAGCATAATCAATATTCAAGAATTGCTGGTCAGCAAAAAAAAACAAATCAACAAAATCGATAGTTCTAAGGTAGTGCTTCAATGTCATCAGATGCAATAGATGCGTGCAGATGTTGTACATTGTCCAACATGGAATGAATGTCTTTCTTCTGCATTGCTTCTGAAGCTGACAAAAACTCTGCCGATTCTTCTGAACCGAAGTCAATTTTCTCCCCATTTACCAGACTCAGAGCGGCCGCTAATGCAGCATCCATGGAGCTCTTGGGAGCAAAGAGACGTGCATACCAAAGACTACAGTTCACTTCAGCAGAATTGTCCACAGCAAAAAGTTTCACCTCGGGAACTGAACCTACAATTCCTTCCGATAATGGCCTGCCAAGAAACGTCAGCTGTGAAGCTGTATTTGTACCAGGCAGTCTAGTGGCTTTAACTTTCACGTTGTCATCAATATGAAAGGCTAGAGTAACATACTTTGGTGTGTTTAGTGTGTTTAGCAGCTTCACTGGAACTGTATGAAGGAAAAGATTTGATGGAATGAGAACATTAGTGCTGTTAGAAGTACAGGAACAATGGCTAATGATGCAGTTGTCACCAATCAGCACAGATCCATCAAATCTGCAGTATTCTACCAAGGATGAGCTTCCAATTGTTGCCGCTGCTCTGAAGACACTGTGAATAGTGCAGCCACGACTCAAGAAACTGCTACTGTCAAAGTCGCAGAATGTCTGCTGCTGAAACCCAGTGTACTTTGCTAGGTTTTCATCGACACAAACGTTGTGAAGGTATTCGCGCATCGTGCCAAAATGAAAGAACTGTGATGCATTCATGGCAACAACACTGAGAGGTGACCCCTTCAGATGAAGAAACAACTTTAGCCTTGTCGGCAAGAGATGTTCGTTAACAGACGAGACATTTCTTGTATCTGAGGTAAAGTCTGGTGTTGCATTTGCTCCAAGAGGCTGCATATAATCACCATAACCATCAATCTCACACTTCAGCGGCAATTCTGATTTTAAAAACTCCAACAGATGTCTTGCAAAACTGTGGTCAAAGTAATAGAGGCTATCTGTATAAACAATCTCCTCAGAACAACCAGCTTCAGTGACTATGGCTCCTTTACTTCTCATTGTATCCACTGTTGGCTTCTGCAACACCTCAGTACACAGACGGAACTCAGTAACCTTCAACTGGTTACAGTTATCATGAAAAACGAACACACCATGAGTTGATCCTATCGAAAGACTGGACGGGTGCGCTAATGCTGTCAGTCCGGGTTTTGCAAAATTCCAGTCCGAAAATTCCCCAGCGTCACCTAGATCAAATACTTCGATGGTATCGGACGCAACGTGTAAATAGCCGGGACTCATTCTGGCCAACAGCGGCAAGTAGGCTGCCAGCTTCAGCTCGAGCATCTGCCACGGTGGGCAGCCCACGGGCAGGGCAGTGAAGATCTTCCCAAGGGCGCTAGCACTGGCCAGCCGTTGGCTTTGACCGCCGGCATTTATCAGCAAAATGTACAGGCTGTCTAGTCTTTCTGCATAAATGTCCGTCAACCGCGCAATAACGTACATCGTTGCTCCGCCGCAGCCAATCTTCGGTCCTGGAGGATCGGCAAAAACAAGGTAGTCAACTTCATGTGGGATTTCCCGGCGGCGTAGTTTCTCAGTAATCTGCATCTCGTACGCTAGTTTCTGATCGTTGTCTGATGCCGTAAGCACCACGATGTCCCAGAATCTAAACGCGATTTCACTTCTAGCTTTACCTCGTATTTCACTGAACGTTTTGTAGGTTTCGCGAGTGAAACGTGCCACGCCCTCTCCATATTTGTTTACGTCCATGATTACCAAGAATATTTATCACGAGTTTTTCTTGACGACGTGCTCACTTAGTGAGGTTTCGAAGTCAAACAATCGATTAAAGTTTTAACTGATTACGCCCAAACGCTTCTACAGTGTTCGTTTTCGTTACTATAGTAATAGTTTGCGTACATATGGTGTTGCGTTTTTATTAGTTCTTTAGCTTTTTAACATTTAAGTTTCAATTATTTGTGCCGAGGAGATCGAATATGCGACTGATGTTGACTGTTAATTGATCGAGATTACACAATGCCACTAGCGATCAATGTGCATAAAAATTTAAATACGTTTAGCAATTATTAGATTTGTTATGATTACAATCATTAGATTTTGTTAGTTTTGATACCGGTACCGCCCAGCTAGTTTGTCCATTTAATAAAAAGGGTAAAGGCTGCCCACGCTCGTTATCGAGCGTTGGGCCCGAAGTTGATCCCGGTGTACAGGCAGTCAGCCTGCAGGTGACTGACTATAAGTCATCCACCCGGCGGTAGGCTGCCATTACTTTACGCCAGGCCTGCGGTTACATCACCACCCGGGCTTTGCCGTGAGTACGATTTGAACCCACGACCTGTTGATCGCAATTAAGTCCAACGCTCTACCCGTTGCGCCATCGCGCCACCTGTCCCTCTAATAAAGGGCCTAAGTGGTCGAATTTAAAATGTAACATTGGGTGACGCATCTTTCGTTTAAACTGGCCAAGTCTGGTTTTAAACCGATGAACAGATTACTTAGATACGATTATGATAGGTCTACGGTATATATACGTGCGCTTAATAGCTGACGAAATGGCCAGCTTAATCTAGCGCACGGCACGTTAACTAAAAAATAGATGCATGGCAAAGCAAGCGTAAGCCCGACCTATTCTATTGTTCTAGACTAATTTCGTGCCATTACATAACACGTGCCAAAGATTGCCTGCTGTCTGTTACGTCTATGCGGTAAGGCTGTCAGTGTCTCTCAATGCGAAAATTTAGAGGGAGGATAAGCAAAAACTCACCAACCGTTCTCAGCAGTTTCTGGACCAAAGTTCACCAAATTTGGGGGCATGTAGGAAAGTCCCGTGGATTGACAATTTTCTCTCCAATTGTCGATATTATGTTCCGTTGCAGAGATATGTTCGGTCAGTGTTCAAAGTTGGGTCTCAAAAATGGGTATTTTGCCCCCAGCCCGCGAAAGGTAAATGCCAAAGGATTTCAGACCAAATTTTTCAAATAGCAATCATAAGTGAATGTGTCCAAATTCGGTTGTGATCCGTTCAGTGACCTCAGAGATTAGGCGTCCAAAAAAGGAAACCACAGCGGTAAAATATAAGCCCTTAGGCATCGCGATGCCGTGCGGGCTAATAAGGAAAAACTAACAAAAACTAAGTGGCTCAGAAGAAACCGTCCGTTTACTAACCCTGCCACTGCGGCTATACTAACTACTCAAAACGAAAACATAACAACCAAACCGACCTTGCTTATAACGAAAATAAGTGTAACTTAATGTTAGTGTTTATTTCATCGTTTAAGCAAAGCTATTAAATATTTTAGTTACGAATAATCTGTCAATAAACAGTGTACGTTTCATGACGAGACAATTGTATAATTAACAGCATCACAAAGTCAGAACAAAGTTCACTTTGCTGTTCACCCACAGTACAGCACGAACGAAAACAAAGCAAACTACTAAAAACTAAAAATCAAAAACAATAATATGAACGCACAATAACAAAACCCAAACGTCCACTTTCTAAGCGACTTATTTAACTAGCGCCCCTTCACTAACAAACATTCTCTATATAGGCCTAAACTAAACAGTCACTCGAACTAAACTAATTAGTGACTACATCAGACATCGCATAGGTTGCTGTATAGCTGTGTAGCTAAATCACAAACAATTTTCTCTAACAAAACCATATCAGGAGCTGATATGTTCTACAATATCTTTTTAACGGTCTACAGAATCCTCTCTCCGGCAATGTACACTTGTGTGATGTTGCGGTCGTCTCCTGAAATCATACACATCAGAACATCACGAAATTTTTCTGTTTCGAGACATTCTATCATCACTAAATGGTCAAATGCCGTTTTAAAATTTGACAAGAATAAGAATATCAATATGCAGCGGTTACCAAGAAAGATGAACTTTTCAACGATGTCCTGAAACATTTCAAACACACAAAGCAGCACTGTTCTTGAACGTACTTGGTAAATAATGTTAGACGAGTGCATTGATACAGTGAGGGACCCAGACAGTTCTTTCTCCATCACTGTATAAAACCACCGTCTATAACGTCAAGTTGACAAAATTCCGTTTTGTTTTCTTTCCACGCTATATCGCTGTAGTATAATTTGCAGAAAATCACCATGCAGCTACTGGACGACTTCGGTCGTTGCTCCAGAGGTCACCCCGCGGTTCTGTTAAGGGACTTTTGTCCCCCATCTTCCCTGATGAACCCTTTCTTCTCAAATCCTGTATCCGCCCTTGGGATATAGTTATTGTACAAACACCAATAAATTACAGCACTTATATGTCACTCACTGACGACTACTGATGATAAGTGCATTAATTATATAATATGGACCACACACATTATACACAGACAACAAAAATTAATAAAGTCGGTAACAATTATTATATTAATAGTAAATTAGTCTAGTACGGGACTGGCGGTCGACTCCTAGGCCTACTTAGTGCCAAATTCAAAGTCACGTGACACAAAAACTACGACAAAAATAAAGAAATCCGGCCCCGATAAGCTTTAGATATTGCCCCCTAATTTAAGAATCCGTGGTCATTTGCCAGCGCCCGTTATAAATGGGGAGGAGATAGCCTTTGAAAATGGCCGAATTTGCGACTTTCAATGGCTCGTGACCTTGACCTTGGATCGAGTCATACTGCATACCGTCATGCGTCACTCGTCGACCTCTACCTACACACCATTTAATGTCATTGAAATCGAAGAAACGTTTTGTGGACGGACGGACATTTTAGACACACGTTATTTACTTAATAATTATTACCAAGATCGGTATCCTACCTGAACAGTGTCGAAGTTGCTGACGACGACGAACTTTGACCTTGTCACGCCAGGTTCTATCAACAGAGCATCGAACTCTTTGCCGACTTCGAAGTTACCGATAACATTGTCAAGTCCCAGCACTAAACGACACACAACATATGCTCAGTCCAATGATCACCATCATCAACTTCAAATTTTAATTCTAACAACGTGGTTTTATAATAAATCAGAGTGACAGACAGCTGACTCGGAGTTTCGTAAACTGGGGTGGAACCTCCGGAGGTACAGAGTGACTGAACCCCAGTCAATGGCTACGCCTGAAGGCAGTATCGACGTCATCTCTGGGACTGCATTGCGAGGTCAGAGCAAAGAAAATGGTCTCCTGAATTACTGGCAGAAACCTATAAACATGGATATTGGGTGATGGGAGAGAATATCGGCGAGGATACTGTCTGTCAGTAAGTAACAAGTGCTCATTTAAATTCTGGCACTCGGACAATGACTTCGCTCAAAGCCAATTGGCGATCAGCTGACCACAAAAGACGTGGCACTGTAGGGGTACGCGGTACGCCCATCTTCGGTACACTTATTTTCTCCTCGGTTTGGGGGGAATAAATGGCAGACTTTTCCGCAGGCCGGACGTCCTTGACAAAATTCGACCAATTATCTCAAACACTAAATGAAGCAACCATGCAGCAAAATCTACGATGTTTGATATCGACAGTGACCGTTACCTGTAGCGCCACCTAGCGTCGCCATTCTGAACAAGTCTTTGAACGAGATCGTTGAGGTGTTATCGTCCTCATCAACTTCATCATATTCATTGTCATCATCATCGTCATCGTCATCTTTATCATCATCGTTCAACGTCTCCTTGTCTTTCCATTCCTCGATCCTTGGCAAGCTGTGTCCGTTCATTTCCACGCTTCCACAACCTTTTCCACCGCTGGAAAACTTCTTGCGACTGGTTGCCGGATCCTTGCAAGTCGCTGACAACTTGATACAGAGACTTGCCGTGCGGATCGTGTCCAACATGGACACGCTGTGACTGGTGTTGAGATCTGCGCACACACAGACACACAGACACACCGACAGCACAACCGATCACTCACTTATCAATCCACGAGTTATCATGGCGGGTCAAAGTACGCCTCCGAGCTCCGGGAGTCCAAGACCCAAACGTCATCAAAGAAATAAATTACCATCCGAACGAAACTCACGTAACGAAAATTGTGCATGCCTTAACCAGAGCCTATAAGCCTAAATATTTATAAGTAGTGTCCGACGTCGTCGAAAAAACATCGACTCGTCGTCGAAGTCGAATCCTTTGCGTCGTCGTTGAAAAAATTACGACGCGTCGACGTGAAGGCGTAGGCGTCGTCGTCGAAAAAAATGAAGAAAGTCGACGAACTTTCAACCAAAATTCTTGCGATTTACTTACAGCAATAACGCACAGATAAATTCTGGTTGCATATTTCTGATAAAAACATACTGAACAGTGAACTAGTAGGCTACTCTCAGACTCAGCAGTCAGTACTCCAGTAGTAGGCTATTGTGTTGCCGGTTGCCTCATGGTACGTTTTTACGTTTTCTCCAGTAAATGTAGTAAACTTTGTGTGTGCGCGCATGTGTGTGGTATAAAAACTGCCACAAAGAATGGGTGACCATTTGTGACATGGTTAAATCCAGTAGTCATTTATTTCATTCAGCACGTTAATTCTGAACAAGATATACATACATACATACATTTTATTTGCCTCGGGCAACATGGCCCATAAACACACAAGACATGCAGACAGACAGAAAGACAGATAATATAAAATAATAGAAAATACTAAAAAATATATGTAACACAAGATGTACAATAATACACAATAAAACCAAGATATGTAGGTTTACAGATTGAACATTTGAGAGCGAACTTACTGCAGGCCCTAATCAAAGAACAAAATCAAAAATGGCAAGTACATATATGTGACCTAATGTGAGACTATCTCCCGTCTCCGCCATGTTTGCAACTTTCGCTAATAATTATGTACGGTAACATGCGATAGGCCATACAAAACAATTTAATAAAAAATTATGCAAGCACGGTCGATGTTTTTTCGACGACGTCTCGATGATCTAACTACTGCCCTAGTTCCTATACAAGAACTCATCAGGAGATGAGATAGTGAACGTGAATGTTTACGACAATATCGCACGTACTTCAAATTACTAAAAAGAAAACCTACTTCATTTAACAAATAAGACGATAGCTATAGCCATGTACTGCGCATTAAGTCTTGAATTTATGAATCTGCTAAAGTCCACCTTGCAGTTATAGAATATTTATACCGTGGGAGTCGCGCGGTACGTCTCTTTGCAGACGTTTACTACTTGACGTAGTAATCGTAAATTGTTCATGGTTATGGCTTTGTCAACCACTTATTACGAAATGTGCCCCGGAAACTATCAAATTCTTTAAAATAGCGCAACATATAGAGCCTATAATATAAGGGCCATTTCGCGGTTCAAGGTCATTCAAGGTCACCGGATTTGGTGCCAATCGAAAGCTCATATACGACTTCCTATCAAGACGATAGCTAGGCAAGTACTGCGCATTAAGTCTTGAATTTATGAATCTGCTAGGCATTTATACCATTCGCATCGCGCGGTCCTTCTGCAGATGTTTACTACAAGACATTGTAATCGTAAATTGTCCATAGTTATGGCTTTGTCAACCACTTTTACGCAATACGCATCTGAATTTACCAAATTCGGTAAAATAAGGTAAAATAAGGGTCATTTCGACGTTCAAGGTCATTCAATGTCACAAATTTTGGTACCAATCGAAAGCCCATATACGACTTCCTATTAGTCATTAACTTACCTCCTATCTTGCACCGTTTCGCAGTTATAGCCTTCCAAATGCCAAAAATCGCTATATTTCGTTACCCCTCTTGCGTTTAAATCCCCTGACGAAGGGATTCCCCTGGGACGATCTGCGTAAAATTTTCCGTAGATATCAATGGATAGTCATGGTACCAAACGCCGAAGACAAATTGCCGAAAATTTCAACCGGCTGAGTAGGGCGCACCAACGTTACAGACAGACAGACGAAACGGTGATAGCATATAGCGAACGTGAACGAGACTACAGTTCACGTTCGCTAAAAACTGAAGAAAAATTAACATGACCTTTTAAGAGAAAATAAAAACAACATAGATAGAAGTGACTAAAAATTCCGACGCGTCGTCGAAAAATCTGAAGTCGGAATTGAAAAATTACGACGCCGTCGAAACGTCGTCGAAAAATCTCAAAGTGAGTCGAAAACGTTCGACGCGCTCGACGTCGGACTATATTTATAAGCTTTGCCTTAACGATGTATCCAGAGTGTGGGCGCCGTTTTTTCTGAGCTAAGAACTTACTCGGTTTTGTTTTTAGTTTTTCTTTATCTTTTGTTTCTGAAATAAAGTGCACAGTTTCAGCATCAAAATGCATAAGAAATCGCTTTCTCAGCCGCGCTCCAACGGGAATCACTGTGGGAGTTTACGGCGCTCCCACAGATCCCTAGCTGGATTTACAGGGACACAAAGAAAGGTAGAGGAAAGGGGAAGGCAGGATGGATGGAAGTCAAAAATGATGCACACTCGTAATTTATTTTGTTTAGGCGTATTTTGTGCCAATCACTAACACGACCAGGTTTCTAAAAGAGGACGTCGGATTCTGAGTTGTGGGGGCGTGACCCCAAAAGCTCAGGTCTGCTTATCAGCAGTCAAGACTGCCTCCTGTTTTCCACATGCAATCTGTGTAGACAGCTTTTCGGACAAGGAGACGGCGGAGCCAGGTCGGCTGTTCCGCCACTGTACGTTGCGTGATGCCTACCTGTGCCCAGTCCGACGGTGATGTTTCTCTTCCACAGTTTCTGTAGCGCGTTGAACTGACAGGACCTACAACATCAGCAGTCATCTACGCATGAACTCGGAATATCATCTTCAACATCTAAATTTGGCAGTTTCTAGCTCCAGTTCACTTTACACGTTTCCTAACACAGGAACGGCTGGGCAGTACTGCCGTTCTCGGTTTATTTCACAGCACTGGCGCCATCTGGTGAATGCATTTAAACTGTTGTGCTTTGACCACGAGACAAATACGTAAAAAACACGGACAGACATAGGCAAACGTAATCCAGATCACTCCAAACATAAATGAACAATCTTGTCACGATGTGTAACCTTTCCACAAATTTTATTACTATTCATCTAGAACAATTTTGATTCATCCTTTTGACAGACAAACAGCAGGCAAACAGACAAACAAACTGAGAGGAAGTCATGACCTCCTCATTGTAGGCAGTCAACATGATCATTTCCATTCTACCGACCGGTGTCCTGCGTTAACTAGTTCCGTCATAGTTTTGTTCTTCCATTTGTTTCAGAAGGCATTGATGGCAAGGCAAAGCACTGACCACAACTAGTGTCCAGTGTCCTGTCCTCGTCATTTCTTCGTCCACTGCCGGACTCCTGAACGACGGCGCGTTTGTCTCTTATACGCCCGCTCTCTAGTTTGTAGTGGAAGTAAACAGTGAAGAAATAGCGACTTACAGAAGATTGGCGCTGGGACAATGTACAACAGGACAGCCGAGATCAGAGATTACTGCGACATCACGACTGGAACACTGGGAACAGTTCACCAGCATTGACTGCTGCAATACAGCGCACCGCGGCAAAGACAAGTAAGTAAACAACAAGCAGTGAAACGTATTATATCGCTCTACAAGCGAAATATCACGAGTCGAACAATAAAAATAACTTAGGAGCATGCCGATCAATCATTTGCCAATATAGTAGAAATGTATAATTTTACTGACAAACAAAGAAGAAAGGTTATAGATTCAGAAATTGTCAACTACAGATAAACGTCACTAAGGAAAATCCGCGCACGTCGCATGTATTGACTGTGAGAAGATGACAGTGACATCATCACCTGATGATCGAGTAGCGACTGTTTCTTGTGATACAGCAGACAGCTGCTGCCTAAGAGCTCCACCCAATCTTTCATTCTCTCCTTCAACGACTCCGAACTCTCATCTCCCACCACCACCTGCAATATTTACTTACTTATTACGCTAGCAAAGTAAATATAATCAATATACATCAATAACATCATTTATGTACAAAAAAGCTACAAATTAAAAAACCGACTGTCTTCGCGATGTTAGCATCAAAAGTTTACGAAATTAAACGGCTATTAAATAATAAAGGTCACTTAAGCCGCTTGAAAACTCTCTGAATTCGACTTACGCCATGTGTTAATTAGGATATGTTTACATACGAATCAGAAATTATAAAACGAAGACGTATAATTTTAAATGTTGTATCAAAACTGAACAACTTCGCTTGGTCACAAACAGTTACGTTACGTTTCGGTCAGAGATGATCAAAATTGTTATTAATTTAAAGACCACTAGCAGGATAATAATAATAAAAATTAGCCACATACGGGACTGACGGTCGACTCCTACTTACTGCCAACTTCAAAGTCACGTGACACAAAAAATAGGATAAAGATCAAAATTCCGACCGGTTAATTTTTAGGTATTGCCCCCTAATTTAAGAATCCGTGGTTATTTGCCAGCCCCCATTATAAATGTGGGAGGAGATAGCCCTTGAAAATGGTCGAATGTCCGACTTTCTGGGGCTCATGACCTTAACCTTGACCTCGGATCGGGTCATATTGCATACCGTCATGCATCACTCGTCGACCTCTACCTACATACCAAATTTCATTGAAATCGAAGAAACTTTTTGTGGACGGACGGACGGACATTTGAGACCCACAAATGTTATTAGGTCGACTCGGAGGAGTCGACCTAATAATAATAATATTTAATAATATTTAAATGACATTTAAAAGACACAGAGGATCGCCCGCGTCTCCAATTCAGCCTCATCCATGCTTCAGCCTGCAGTGCTCAGTAAGTTCATTACACGTATATCTATGCATGCGACGTTGCATGTGTGTATGTACCTTGAGGCGTACGTCCAGCTCTGAAGCCATGTCAGCTACTCTAGCCTCGAGCCAGTCAGGAAGAGGCTTTGATAGAATGAGACATGGTTGTACGCGGCCACACTGAAAACAGTCAAGCAGATGTACTCACAATCAACTATACTAGATCACTCACTCAATTATACTGGCTTACTCACGCCAATACCATGTATAAAAACAGAAAAAGGTCACGTAACGGGGATTTCCCTACATATAATCCCATAAATTTAACTGGGGACAAGTCTCTCCTATATTGTCGGAGATGACGTCTATACACCATGTCATTCACACAGCTGATATGAATATTCATGCAGCTAAAATAATGAATATGCATGAGTGAATGCGGCTGCACGCACCTGCTGACGTCGCACGTGCTCTACCACGTCGTGTGCCTTGATCAGCTGAAACATGTGCGTGTCGTCACGGTTGTCACCGTAATACATCTCAAGTCCCACGACGGCGCGCTGCTTCAGGCGCACTACATCCACAAAATAACATAGCGCTGGCATTAACGTCGCCGACAACCGGCTACGTTTTAACTACTAATCTATGTGCATTAATTTGCATAATCATGGTTAATTTAACTAGATCACATATGCCAACTGAGGGCTAACTTTCTGAGACTCGGTCTAGCCTGTAGTCACTACAGAAAAAACTGGGCTGTTACGCAAAAACAAGCGTCTAAAGTAATGTGGCAAAAGGCCGCATCGCCAGTCTTATCACTGTTCACAACGGCGAATGCATTCGTCCGCCGCGTGCGCTTGGCAGACACATTCGCCCGTGGCGGCAGATAAACAGTACGCAATGCACTCACGCGTAGGTACGTTACAATGAGCTGGCTCATGTCCCCCCTCAATAGTGCCCCCCTCAATAGTGCCCCTTCACGTGACCCTCATCTAACACATGGTTCCCTGGACCCACATGAGTCAGCCCCTCAAACGGCATCTCGATTGGTTCAGCCGTTTTTGCACAGCTCACCCGAGTGTCCAACACACAGACACGCTGACCACGCTACGTGCGACATGTGTAGCAATAGGCAGGCGATGCGGCCTGACAACTGAGAGTAGGAAGGTCTACTGTACAGCGAACATAATCGCCATGCATCGATAGTTACGCTTTAACAGCTATTAATCCACTGACACTGGCACGGACAGTTGTATCCATTGATACCGCCATAGAATGCCCAAGATGCAACGTGCGTCATTCTAGCTCGATCGTTTAGTAAGAACGCTTCGTCCATCACAGGCTGCGTGTTAGCGCCAGTGTCATCGGCGACCGCTCCTTTAATGGGAAAAAAAGTGAAAGTACCACGACTCCGTATAGAATCTAAGTGACAGCCCTTCACTGATTAACAAAAATCATCTGGCTGTTTACGATGTCCTGATCGCTAGGAGTCGCCTAGTAAGTATGCATAAACAGCATTTTTAAACAAGATGAAACTGGAGATGGCAGACTTTGCCCCTGGTGCCGCCACCTGGCGAACTGGACGAAACATGCACGTCATCTTTTATTCTGACTCATTCGCTCCATTAAGTGAAAACAAAACCGGAGGTACATAACGTATTGCAGTGTCATCAGAGGCGGACCGAGCCGCGGTCACAGGTAACCTAACATATACAGACAATTTTGTGGAAGTAAGACATGTAGTTTTTCAAATATGCCAGCGGACAGACAGACAGACAGACAAACAAACATACAGCCTGTTGGCACCACTGCCGGGGCGAAGTATACAACCAAGTATAATGTGTATAAATAGTAGGCCTAGATATATACCCAGTATAGAAAGTGGAACTGACCGGCGGTGTCAACCAGTAATCTGGCGGCTGATTCTACGACAGACCCGTTGTACGCTGCACACGTCGTACCGTTCAATAAAGCCTGAGTCTACACTCGACAGACAAACAACATTGACCACGACTGACGGATCAGCAACAAGTCACACTGTATGTCATTGCTAGACAAGAAAGAAACTTGTTAACGACGTTTCGACAAACTGCACGGTGTATATGATGGACAGTTTACACGTCAGGTTTACAACAGGCAACTAGGCATGACGACGCGCTTTAAAATCACAATAATAACTAGAAAAGCGTTCAGTAGAGCGCATACCTCTTCCACCGACCTTGACCTTCCAAAATTTAATCACGTCTTCCCCTGTGGTCAAGGGTATGATTGACCGAGTTTGGTAACAATCGGACTTGAATTGGCGCCAGGAAGTAGTTGATAGACATATCAATACATATAACCGACGTCGGTGAAAATAACCTCCCATCACATGACTGGACCCGCGTAACGTTCGGACAGTCGACGCGTTCAATTAAGACTGCACTGAACCAGTGGCGGCTCTACAGGGGGGCCAGGGGGGCCCGTGCCACCCCAGATGTAACTC
>Ga0209363_1000418_pt1 | contig 16245 bp, 17 predicted proteins | sample WorMetexBAHAMAS3_FD_187385 | JGI IMG/M metagenome (GOLD analysis project Ga0209363, IMG submission 187385) | Marine gutless worms symbiont microbial communities from Max Planck institute for Marine Microbiology, Germany - Inanidrilus exumae... | ecosystem: Host-associated > Annelida > Digestive... | reverse complement strand
CTGTTGAGAAGATGCGCGACACGCCACGTCAAACTTGCAATTTTGTCACGCGATAAAGTTGCACAACAAGTGAGTTGGACCCTGGCTGCTTTTTTGTTCAGCAGCCACCCAAAAGGGAAAGGGATCGAGAGGCTCATTTAAATTATTACGCTAGCACCTACAATAGGGTAAGACAACTATCACACCGCAAGACTAAACTAAACCGAATACAACAAAACACCAGAATAAATCGTAACTAAGCAATACAGATAGCATAAAATGAACAAAACAAACTAAACACAGGTTTGGTCGCCTCCTATGACCTCCGGCCTGGAAACAGAGTGGGATGATTCTGGTAGAAAGGAAAGGGATGGACAATAGAAGAAAATAGGTAAAGTGAATGAGAAAAGAAAAAGGGAAAAAGGAAAAACAGAGCAAAAGATAAGGAAGTGAATGGACAAGGAGGAGCAAAGGCAGAAAGGTGGTACCCCGGCCCCACGCGGGGTAGTTGCACGACAAAATCACGCGATAAAATTGCAGGTGTGACATTGGTCTAACCACAACTGACTTGTGACTCTCTCAGTGTAGTGCGGTACAGACGATAAACTGACCAGTCGTAGTTGCAGCAACAGACTGCCGAGCTTGTTCTTTGCCAACGTCTCCACTTCAACTAACATTGCATTCATCTCGGCATATTTACTCTGCACTCCACCGCCGCTGCCACTGCTGATGTTACTGACAGGACACTCGACAATGCTCTGCACTGCCTCAGCTAGGACTGCCACAGCTGACTTCTGATTGGTCAGCTCAGCCCACAGGCTCTACGAATCACATCACAGCACACTGGCCAATCAATGACCATGGTCTGTGCCCATATTCAGCTTTAGTGACCATTAATACAGTGAATCGCCATATATAACAGTAGTAAGTGGTGAGCTGATCACTGTTATTCATTTTACTTTCCACTGGTAGACCTTTGTGCACATTTGCTAACTCCCATTTAACCTGCCCGACTTCAGAATTAAGAATTTTTCCAGCAAATCTGTAATAAAGAAATCAGAATCAATAGGCCAAGCCCAGATCATCAACCAGCGACGAATGAATACAAACACATTTATGTATAATTAAAAAAAATGTAGCAAAGTTAATGGAAGAACAGAGAGCACTCAGCTGACTGTAGACCTGCATGTTGCTGATTTTTGCCTCGAGTATCAGTGGATCATCAGGAACGATATCAATCGCTAGAACATCAAACTCCAACTGCTGCACGGTGCCCACAATGTCACACATCATGTTGTCCAGCTCGTCCAACTTCAGCAGTCGACTCCGAAGCTCTGCCTTCAAGCACATGTCTGTCATGTGATGAGGTTGAACAGTAGTTATGTGGGACAGTGGTTGTCAGAACTTTATACACGAATGACGGTAAGTTCTGACCTGTCCATGTGCCCGAGTGGTTAAGGCACTGTGCAGTAGAGTGTGGCTACTCAGCCTGAGTGCATTCGCCTACCGAAAAATTATTTCTAATAATTCCTGTGCATAATATGAACAGGCAGGAAAAAAAGGGTTTGATGGTGTCCTCTATAAACTGTGACCATTGCTGATACCTTGATTAGAAGCGTCAATGTATTAGTCGCGCTGACGTGAGCCGAAGCAGATAGATGTGCCATCTGATGTGGCAAAGTCCTCTGGCCGGCACTGGATAAGTGTCAGTCTGGACTTAGCCAGACAGTAGGCCACGCCTAGAGGGGGCACGCTTTAGAAATACCCGACAAGCTGCTCACGCCTACTCAAACCCTCTTTTACCCTACACGCCATGCATACACACCGCACACACCTACCAATTCCCCTCCTCTCCCTGGGCTAGAGCACTGGACCAACATAGAGGTTTGAGCGCTGGGGTCCAGAGTAGGCAATAACGAACGAACGACGGTGATGTGGTCATAATTATCATTTTAAGCCAGTTACGAGATCATCATCCTCATCATTTATTCGTTCAAATAACACATCAGTATGATCATTTGACATATGACAACAGAACAGGACAACAAGGCACAAACGTGCACTGACCGTTGACCTATAGACACAGTAATTGTAAGTCATGCGAGATATGTCAGAATTTAGAAGGTTTAACAGCAGCATATGCAAACAGCTGTAAATCTACTGAAGTCGATTATTTGAGACTAGAAGATTGCAGTCCATATCAAATTCACAGTAGTATGTCATATAATAATAAACTATAGAACACATTTCAATTTGAAACGTCTATTCAAAAGTTCCTAACTGGATCTGAACGTTCTTCATTTAGGTTTTCTGTCAGAACAAGTGGAGAAAGAAAAACCAACCGAGAACTAGCTTAGGCAGGTTCACTGAAACCGCCATTAAAAAGCAGATATCACTGGCATTAATTTGCTAAAACAGTTAATGTACTAAATTTACTACGCATGCCGACGGCACTTGCAGGGTAGGTTTTCACCGGCATTTGTCTATCAGTTTATCTGTGTGATATCTCGAAAACTGCTGTAGCTAGGATCACCAAACTTAACACAGAAATGTTCCACCATGCGTATTGGAAACCCATTCATTTTGGCATCAAAAGGTCAAAGGTCAAAGTCACGAGGCAAAAAAAACATTGCCGGCGTGTGTTATTGCACTCTTGTGAGTGCTGGCTTCTTCTCGTTAATATATTTTATTCCTCAGATGGACAGACACATACCTCTCTATGATCAACAAGGTAGAGAAGATGTGTCCATCTGTCGTTGAGTTCTTTATCGCGAGTCACGAAGCTCTCAAACTCGCTGCCGGGATCACACGACATAAAACGCTGCTGGAGTGTCTCGACACAGCCACTCCACCGAGTCAGTGCCAGTCGACCATGTCGCAGTTCCACACGGAACACCTGCGTCACAGTCTACTAGTTCATCACCGCCACACGTGTGTGTAAATGTCAGATGAGCAGGTGTTGTCACCCGACAAATAAGCAGTCGCGAATAGGGATGCGCGGTACTAGGAAATGCCCGACAATAATATACCATCTCAAAAATACCGTGATACCGGTATACCACGGTATTTCGTGATGTCATCAATAGACAACTTCTGCCAAAATCCAACCGTGCGAATCGTCTGCAGTGCTCTCGCCGATTCTCTTTCCCATAACTGTGTGTTAATAATATTATATGCAAACTTTCTGCCTCTGGACGTGGTTGTCATGTTGCTGGCATTTGCGTTGGAGTATTGATGTATATGCTGATGACCTGCTGCTGATGTCATCTACATGCAGTGATTTACGTAGAATGCTGAGGAAGGTATTCAGCAAGCCCACGGTATATAATACCGTCACTTTTAATACCACAGTATTTTTCTGATACCGGTATACCGTGCATCCCTGGTCGCGAACCATGCAGCGACAGAGCCACCCACCATCTTCTCAAGCTCAGTGCCTCCCTGCCTTGTGAGTGGACGTTCATTTTCATCAAAGGCTGTGGGTGAACTGTCAGGTGGGTGTAAAACCTTAACTCTATCTATCTATCCACCCAGCTCGGGCTAGTGATTTACGCAACATTGGGCCCCAGTTAGCGATAAGCCAACAAAAGCATATCCTGCACAGCCCAAGTTGATTGGCTTGATGTAGAGTCTACCATCATGTGAAGGTGTTCTATGTACAGCCATGACATCATCAGCTGGAAATGAGTTTGGGTCACATTCAGCATCAGTGAATAGATCAGTACACAAATGACCAATCACATAACAGTAGTGGGTGCATCTACCAATCGCTACCCAAAATAAACATCACAAGATGACAAGCACTTCCGATTAGCGAACAATAAAGCATTGTGGGATACATTTGCACTGACTCACCATCAATCTCGGCAGCAATCTATATATAATAATCCATCGGTGAATCTGCAGCCAAGGGCGTGGCTTACGTGGACGAACGGACAGACGGGCGAGAGTGGGCGGCAGGCGCGGCGCAGGCGGCGGGCGCGGACGGACGACGTGCGCAGACCGGCTACGGGCGTGGGCGAAGGGAGAGGGGGCGACACGGCGCGTGGCCACAATCGAGCGTAGTGAGATTCTGGTTTGTACCATTTAACACTGCTACTTGCATCAGAGATCTGGCATAAAGCGACCAACGCCCCGTCCTTCATGGGTCATACAGTGGACCAAATAGGATGAACTCCAACGGATGTTTCCCTGGTTGGGGTTAGAGTCCTGAGTTCTCAACACATTGCTTTGAATGACAGGACGGGCGTCAGAGCTACCCGACTTCCAGAACAAGTACGTCAGTGGAAACTGACTAATATCCACACATGCCGACCTACGTCCACACACCGCATGATATTCCATGAACGGCGTATCTCTAGCGTGACGTTTGCGGTGGACCTTCATGTCGTAAACTTTACTTCCCGATGGCTGGCCGATTCATCCGATTTTGGGATTCTGGGGGAGCAAAGTTCCACGAAATGGGAGATTCCCTGCCCAGGATGCCGATGAACCACCGTGCAAAATTTGACTCCGCTAGCTTTGTCCTCGGTGGAGAAATCTGTAACCGTACAAACACACACAAAACAAACAAACAAAAAACATTAAACGACATATCCACACCTTGCTTATCGGCATTTGTGGATAATAAGTGTAGGCTGATCTAGGTTCAACTGGAAAATTGTCGTTAAAACCGAGAACGACTTGACACTAGTCGAGTACAGAGTGTAAAGTGACCTTCAGCTGCTCCAGCTGGATGCGAACATCTCGCACATTGTCAGACACGGTGGACAGGTTGTCAAGACGACACTCTGCCTCGTCCAACCACGCCACGCTCGCCTGATGACACACAACAGTTACCCACTCATATCTCTCTTGCGTCATACGCAGCAGCACCTCTGCCCTCAGGAGACGGTGGCGAATAAATAAAACATGAGGCCAAATGGAGATTTATAGGCCACATCGCAGCAATACCTAGATGCAGCCCACTGCTTACCTATACTGAGCAGCGTGGTCGTTCTGTGTGTGTGTGTGTGTCTGTCTGTCTCTTGGTCACGTTTGTGAGCCATGCAAAACGGTTGAACCAATCGTGATACTGTTTGGAGGGCTGACTCACACGAGCTCAACGAACCATGTATTAGATAGGGTCAAGGTTGGACAAATCCATTCACTTCCTTCACCACTTGTTCCTAGTTAGGGGTCAATGCTTTTGAGTCTCCTTTGGTAACAGGAAGGCTATATGACCCATAAAAATTTGTGCCACTTTTCCTCTAAAGGTTCTGTTACAGAACAGCGGTGGGAGGAACTTCAAGGAACAACAGACTAACCCAGATTCTCCGTGAAATGGCTGCTAAAACAGACGTGGCGGTTAATCTTTACAATATGTTCCCTTTTTGCAAAAAACAATAATATGACACAGTTACCCGATAGGCGGAATCAGCATTTTCTACAGACTGAAGAATCGACTCGACTTCTGCACACTTCTCTTTCAAAAGGTCGGTAACTTCTTCAAAAAGATTGAGCAGCACTACTCGCTGGTTCGGAGGCAACTTATCGGCAGTCAGCAGCAGCAGCTCAACATTGGATATATCATCAGTGTCAGACTGACAATCATCCATGAATATCTTCACTGATGACAGCTGTCCATTACAGACCTTCATATACACAGTCAGATACACATGTACGTACGTGTATCTACAATCACTCAGAACAATTTCCTGTACATCGGGTTTCTATCAACAACCAACAAACACAAATCTGTGCCTGACAATTATCACCCACACAAACGGCAGTTGCAGGGTATAATTTTCACTTCTGTTTGTCTGTCTTTTACCTCACGACATCTCAAAAACTGATGCAGCTAAGATCACCCAACTACTTGACATACAAATGCACCATGATGAGTCCTGAAAACCCACTTATTTTGGGGCCACAGGTCAAAGGTCAAGATAACAACGCATAAACGCACAGTGTCTGGTGGGTTTTTGCACTCTTGTGAGTGCCGGCGTCTCCTAATTACTACGAATTGCAATTTGTTTAACTGACACCTACTTCACGACAGACGACAGAGTAAAAAATGGTAAAGGCTCCCCATACTCATTACCGAGAGATGGGCCCGCAGCCGATACCAGTGTCAGCCTGCAGGTGACTATAAGTAATCCCCCGGCAGTAGGCTGCCATTACTTTCCGCCATGCCTGCGGTTACCTTCCCAGCCACAGAGCATCACTGCATGTCCAACGCTCTACCCGCTGTGCCACCGCAGGGTAGAACTGTCTACCCATATAAATAGTCACCCATCAGCTACAGGTCGAGTGCAGTTCAAACAACTACTTTAGCTGTTATATAGCTAGTTTTTTTACATGATGCCCTTTCTGTCAAATAAATAATACTCTCAAAGCACTGAAGGAGAGCCTAATATAATAACTATCAGTGCCGCATTAAGGGGGGTGCTAGGGGTGCTGCAGCACCGGGGCCCGCAGTTTTGGGGGCCCGCAATTGGTGGGAGTGGTAAGCTGGTTATAGGTCTGTAAGGGGCCCACATTTGGTACAGTACCCGGGCCCGCACTAGCCTTAATGCGGCCCTGATAACTATGAAGTAAATTAGACGATAGAATTCGATGCCCCAGCATCAATGTAGATGCCTTTGTCAGCTCAATGGCCTGCTGTGACCTTGACCTTTGACCTCCAGAATTTAACCAGGTCATCAGTAGCCCAAAAACATAATGCTTGCATCGACACTTGAATAAAACGTATTGACGAAACCGCATTAGCTGACATGGATGAGAACTGACCCACAAACAACACACAGAAACGTCAATGGCAAAACGAGATAACTAACTACCAGCAGCTCATCGCGAACGCTCTTCATCTGAGAAACATCGGCCGAGAGAACGCAGGACGATGAGATGCGATCACGAATGCTCTTCAACAACTCAATGTTCTCGCGTAGATCACGTTCCATCGTCTCAACCGTTTTCAGAGCCGACTGCAGCTCGTCATGTCTCCGTTGAGCACTAGTGGAGGAGATGTTAATCAGCTGCAGGACCGCTTTCACTTTACACTCGAGCTCTTCATCTACAATCACATCATCGTCGGTGGCTCGGTAGTCTAGTGGTGTTCCCAACTGCCGCGCTGTCAGGCAACAACCGTAGCCAAGTTGTTCACAACCACGTGCCTACATGCTTGTCCCAGTGGTCAAAGCCATTGCACCATAAATATCCTGTAGAACGTCGGTCTTTGGCCGGCGAACTTTCCCTGTCCTGCACTCGACCTGTAGCTGACGGGTGACCATTGATCTGGGTAAAGCGTCCGCTATAGGTCAACCAACCAGGCCAACTCAGCCTTTCATCCCTTAGTGTGCATTTATCACAACAGCCATAGGCACGGGCTGCGCACCTTTACTGCAGTGCCTAGGTTAACTAAGACTTCTGCCGTCCGTGGGACGGTAAAATGAGTGTCAGTTTTCGGGTTCAGTAATAATAAATGGCGATGGTGATGTGGATGGTATCAGCCTACCGGCGAACCTCACAGCCAAAGTTGGCTGGTTTGGTCTGAGGGATGGCGGCCACCTGGCAGATGAACCAGGTGAACTCTTGCAATGGCTGGTCGTGATAACAGCACCATAAACATCATCCTGGTTATGTTTGTTTTCATGGCACAGCGGTTGAACGTCGGTCTTTGGCCGGCGAACTTTCCCTGTCCTGCACTCGACCTGTAGCTGACGGGTGACCATTTATCTGGGTAAAGCGTCCGCTATAGGTCAACCAACCAGGCCAACTCAGCCTTTCATCCCTTCGGGGTCGATAAATGAGTTGCAAGCTGCAATTGGACATCTGCTACCTCAGTAAGGGGTGGCGCCATCTGATGAATGCGTACGAAGGAAAGGCAGGTGTGGTGTAATTTGCAGGTAATATTGTGAGATCCATGTGTGAGCGCTTTGAGACTATGTGTAGTCTAAATGGCGCTATATAAATACTCTTCCTTTCCTTTCCTACCTTATTATTATTACTATTGCCATCTGCAGCAGTGATGAACAACAGTTCTAGCTTACGCTCTCCATGACGTGTAAGTGCAGCTGAGAGGTCGTGTGTTCAACTCCAGGTAACAGCACAACTGGAAACAAGTTCTTAACACGCTGGTCTCTGTGAACGAACACAGCGCCGGAATCAACAAATGAGGGAACATTACAGCTCCCGGAGCCCATACAGGGCATTGAAATGTGGCGTTCATGGCCTGCACTCTCTGCGAACAACACTTTGACTTCAATATCACCAAGCCAGAACCACGTCAGATACATGCTGTGGAGATGATAATAAATTAGCCCCGTGCAGTACTGACGGTCGACTCTTTACAACTGACGTTTCTGCCAAGTTCAAAGTGATGTGATGTAACACAAAAACTAGGCCACATATCACAAATCCGACCTGAACAAATTTAGATATTGTGTTCTAGTTTAAGAATCCGTGGTCAGTTGCCAGCTGCCATTGTAAATGGTGGAGATAGCTTTGAAAACGGCCAGTTTTCAAACTTTCAAGGGCTCGTGACCTTGACCTAGGATCGGGTCATGCTGCATACCGTCGTGCATCACTCATCGACCTCTACCTACATGCCAAATTTCATTGAAATCAAAGACACGTTTTGTGGACGGACAGACGTACGTACTAACGGACACACATTTGAGATCCAGTTTATGCGGTCGACTCAGAAGAGTCGACCTAAAAATAAGAAAAAGAAATGAATGTAAAAAATCAAAGCACATCAATCTCCTGTGAGTTTACCTGGAGACTGGTCAAGAAATGATTGAACAACGTTGATGGCAGATGTCAAATACTCGAGCTGCGACATAGTGTTCTGCACATATACACCACATGACACTTCGTACTAACTTGACGTGTCAAACAGACAGAGACAATGATGGAATGAGTGTTGCCATTAAAGAACAGAGTCCACAGCAGACGGTGTGAGGAGGCCAGGCTTGCTCTGAGGAATGTCTTTTCACAGTCAGTTTTGAAGACTAATTCTGTCAATCTATGTCACACTGGACAATACAGAACACGTCACATCTGTGATCTTATTGCGCAATTTTGTCGCGTGACAACATCACCACATGCAACCGCACAAGTTGCAACTGCAACAAATCGCACAACAAACATGGCCTCATGTGACTCTGACGATAATATTACTGCAAGTACCGGTCTTGATGCCTTTGAGATGAAAGGGCTAAGAAAGATTCTGTGGGTTTCGTGGACAGCAAAGAAAACAAATAAGTGGGTTCTTAACAAAGCCAGAGTAAAGAGGGAACTGTTAGACACTGTCAAAGCAAGGAAGCTGTAGTCATACCATGAGGAATAAGGGAGTTGTCTGGAGAAAGACATAATGCAAGGAACAATGTCAGGTGCACGCAGGCGAGAAAGACCACGCACGGCCTAGATGGACCAAACTCCTCGTGAAAGAGTCAATCAGAATGACAAAGAACAGGGATAAATGGAGAAAGTACGTCCATGGTGTGGCCAACCCTCGGACCAAGGACGGCTAAGGAACAAGACACTTTAGTTTTATTAAGCTCTATTGTAAATCATAATCAAAAGCTCAATCCAAGAGAATAAAAAGAAAGCTACTGGAGGAAGTTGGCAATTTCTGTGCTCAGTTAGTGAAAGAGGGTCGTAAAAGAAAGAAGGGGCTGCAGAAGCTATACTTGTTTGCATCATTTGTTCCAGTGTCCAACATGTGCAGTTGCACAGGACAATTTTTCACACGATAAATTTGTGTGACAAAATCGTGCTACAAAATCGTAGGTGTAAAATTGGTCTTACGTTCTACGCCTAGCTTACCTCTCACTGGACTGCATACTGCACAACAACAACAGCAGCAGCAGAAGCATCATCATCATTATCATCATCATCATCATCTACCTCATCCTCATCACATTTGTAGTGCACCAATTACAAATCAACATAATAATATGGTGCATTACAGAGAATTTACGGTATTTACATTTATTTCTGGCCCACCTACTGGGCCAGTATTTCTTTGCTCGCTGGCATCTATTGTCTGTCGTCATTGTCTGTCATCGTCTGTAGGCTGGACCCCTGCCCGCGAAGAACAAATGAACAAACAAATGATAGAATAGGTGGGGAAGTGTAGGGATAAGGGGGCATTGCCCCAGGCCCACACGGGGCACAGTGTTGTAGGTACTTTGTCACCAACAACAAGTAAAGTAACAAGTAGCAGAAGTGCAAGTTCAAGTACTTTGCATTAAAGAACCAGTACCTTAAATTTGTCCTTAAGTACCAGTCAGTTCCAAGTACAAGTACTAAGCACAACATCTCTAGGACACAGCGTACAACAAGATTGACTAGTGGAGTGAGACTGATACCTGGTTGTCATCAATCTGTGCACGCACGATAACAGAGTCTGTGATAACAGGTTCAGCGTACGTCAACTTGTCATGAAGATGCTGAGTTGCCAGCAACAGCAGCGACACACGATCATCGGCCTGAACATGCGACACGATATAGTAGTAAGTAAGTAAGTGAATTTGTGTTTGTGCAGCAGTCCTTACAGCCTAAGCTGTCACGTAGGCACTATGCTGGAGTTTTGCATGCTCTGCAGAATAATATACTTATCAAACACACACAGAACTGAGCCAGAGTCAGTGACGGGTCACGAATTGGTAGATTAACGTACGCTCAAAAGCTACAAGGTGGCCAGCTTATCTAGTGCACGGCACAGAAAAAAGAAATAAGAAAAACCAAAAGCATAAACTGAGTAGCTCAGAAGAAATGCTCCGGGCAATAATCAGTGTCAACACTAACCATGTCTCTAATGGTTATCAACTGACGATAAACATCACTTAACTGCAACAATATTGCTAATGCTGCTGTTTTTTGTTCATTACAGGTTCTGAACAGCAGCAAAACAATAATAACAATAACGTAATAAGAGTAAAATATCACACAAACTAACTAAAGTTATATCGTTCGCACGAAATGTAACCATCTCATGCAATTATGCTTCAATATTGAACATATCAGCCACAGTCCATCCGACTACAAGACACTGCTTATAGATGCTACAAAATGTTATAACAGAGTGTACACGAAAACACACACATGCACACAGATTTCATAGAACCAGCATTCTTTTCTGGATTCACTTCAAATTATTAAAAATCGTATACAGTTGTCTTGCCTTCCAATCGGGCAGTGACAAGGTAAACCTCCCACACGCCCTTGCTGATAACCACTACCACATTTGGATTAGGGATAATTTGCTAGAGTTCTACTGACTCCAAACCATAACAATTACAAAGTGAAGTAACAGATTAAAAATAACAAGTACGTCAGTGAAGGGGACTGACGTATATCCACACATGCCGATCCTACAGAACGTCGCATCTCTAGCGTGAAGTTTATGTCGGTACATCTCTACAGTAATGTTTACATCCCGGTGGGCGTGGCCCGCGCGCTGGCCGATTCGTCCGATTTTGAGCTTCTGGGGAACAAAGTTCACAAAAATTTGTGACTCCCTGTCTTGGACGCCGATGAATCGCCGAGCAATGTTGGGCACAGGTTGGCGTTGCTAAGTGATGCAGCTTCCTTGGCAAAGAAGCTTGAGAAAATGATGCATGCCGCTAGCTTTATCCTCGGCATGTGTGGATAATAATGACAGAAAGTTTTCTCTGAGAACTAAATAGAACAATGTGACATGACTCACGTCTGGTGAAGAGACACAAGGCAACAGGTCCAGAGATTGGCGCTGTTGATGAACACTCTGCTTGATGGCGTGAAACTTCTCGGCAATGTATGACACAGATAGCTGGACGTCATTGTCACTAGCAATGACGTGACTCAAGTCACGAGCAGCCGACATTAAGTCATCAATGACCGGCTGATAGTCGGTGATTACCATGTCAACCAGCTGCATACAGCGACACTCAGCATTCAGCAAACGACTCCGTTAAAGTACATGAATACGTTTAAAATAACAATATTGTTGGTTTAGACAAGTTCCGTGTCTTAGCTGCAGCAGAGTTATGATTTGATTATATGAGAAGGTATATTTATGTGCACTCAAAAGCCAGCTTAATCTAACATACAACACCAAAAACGAAAAAAATAATGAAGAAACTAAAAAAACAATTAATTAGCCGAGTAACTGAACTGTATATATTGTGTTCTTTCATGTTTCCACTGGTAAAAAGGTAAAGGCAAAGTTCTCCCATACTCGTTACCGAGCGTTGGGCCTGGAGCTGATCTCGGTGTACAGGCAGTCAGCCCGCAGGTGACTTGAAGCCATCCACCCGGCGGTAGGCTGCCATTACTTTCCGCCAGGCCTGCGGTTACCTTTTCAGCCGAAAAGCATCACCGCCCATCGGCCCGTAGCAAATTATACTGCTTGGTGACAGAAGAACACGCGTGTTAACAGCTTGCCCAAGGCTGTTACCTGGAAGCCGACCGGCCGAGATTCGAACCCGCGACCTTTTGGATCACAAGCGAACGCTCTACCATTAAGCCACACAGGCCACAGTTACAAAGTGTAAAATCAATCACGAAAAACGGTAGTTATAGTCCAAAATAATCTGACACGTTTTTCACGGCTCACAGTGTAGAAACTGCACGTAGCACTATACAGCCAGTCACAGTGAATCATGGATCTAAGTAAGTAAGTAAGTAAGGATCTGCAGTGCTAACCATGACTGAGTGTCGCTGCAGTTTCAATTTCTCCACATCAGTGTATAAGTCTTCGTCGGTAGACACCAGTGAATCCTCGGCATTAATATCATCAAGCCACGACTCTATCTCATGCATCCTTCTCTCAAGCTTCGTTGCCAAGGAAGCTGCATCACTTAGCAATGCCAACCTGTGCACAACATTTCACTCAGCCTATACATCGTCTGATATGAACCAACACCTGCACAGACAGGTAAAGTCAGACATTTAGGCTACAACACGTTCACAATGATGGTGAGTTGCCTTGTATTTTAAAACTTTTAGCATTCTGCTGTGTTAATATACAGACGTCACATGATGTCCAGTGCTACATTTAAACACAACAATTATATCCCAATATCAAAATATCAACATAGCTACAACGTTTGATGACTGATATCCCTGTAAAAGACGACACAGTCACTGAAAACTGAGCCAAGAATTAAAGTGGAAAATAATAGGTTTTCTTGCAAAATACACACATGCAAAAATGGCCAGTCATAATAGATAAACATATCAGATAGAGCCAAGAACTTATGTACCATTTAGTTTTGAGTCGGACAACGGATGCAAACTTGTTAAAAAAACTATTACTAGTGATTAAAGAAATATGTTCTTTGTTGCCACCGTGGTTGGATGGACGGAAAGGTCGCAGCCAGCAACATGTCTTTAATCACTAATAGTTCAAAAAAAACAATTTTGCATTCACCGTCCAATTCGAACATAATCAGTATGTAGGTTCTTGGTTCTTGTCAAGTGGTGCTACTGTCAACCAACCATTTGTCATCATCACTGTGTATACCAGCTATTAATTAGTTAATTACCGCTCATCTGCATGCTGACAAGTGACGTCCATCTGCCGACAAACGGATGACAGCTGACGACAAATGTTGACTGTCGTAGCACGATCACTGAGCGGAGAACCAGCTGCCACGTGACCTGCTACAGGCACAGTCACGTGACCTGCCAGACGACCAGTTAGTACTTCACGATATTTCTCGATGGCTTGTCGACGCAGCTCCAAACTACTGCAGCATATCTGTACACACACACACAGTCAACTCGCTAAATCGAGTACCTATTTCGGCGGGGGTAAAGGCGGATTCTTACCTCAGCTGGGTGGCAGGTAACTCTGTGTGATCCTATACGTTACGATACGGTAGATTAACATGCGCTCAAAAGCTGACGGGATGGGCAGCTTAATCTAGTGCACGGCCCAGAAACAAAAAATAAGGAGAAAATAAAATCAAAAACCGAGTAGCACAGAAGAAACGGTCCAGGTAAAGGTCCGTAGAGGCAGTCCGCGAGGAAGAAGTAAGTGACGTGTGAGTTTCCCATAGCAGTAAGGCATAAGTTATTGCTAACTGCTATACACTGTTTACTTTACTCTACTTTGTGATACAGCAAACAGCATTACAATCCAATCATATTGGCGCCATTACATGTACTAGTGAGTTCAAAAAAAAAAATAATGGACAAGACCAGTGTTATTGTGGTAATTCTTTAAACTTGTATTTCTTTTATGCTAGTGGTAGAATGTCAGTCTGTGACCGGCGAACTTTTCCCGTCCTATGCTCGACCTGCAGGTAATGGGTGACCACTTATGTGGGTAAACCGTCCGCTACAAGGTCAGCCAACTAGGCCAACTCAGCCTTTCATCCTCTCAAAATCGATAAATGAGCAGTGAGTTGTAATCGGATGTGCACTACCTCACTCGGGTGGCGCCATCTGGTGAACGCTTATGGAGTGAAGGCAGGATGATTCATTCCATTCATGGATAAAAGTGTGGGTGGCAGGTAAAATTGTGTGATCCCTCTAACACGTATCATTCCTAAAGGCATCAGAAGTGGTTTACGACAACGTGCTATACAAATCGACGTCTACTTTACACATAGACTGACTGACATGCATCGGCCAAAGAGCAAACTAGAAGATGGACTTTGACACGACAGCGTCGACGTGGATGCCTTCACCACCTGACGGCCTGCTGTGACCTTGACCTTTGACCTCCAGAATCAGTAGAGGCAATCGAGTAGGTTTCACTGAGACTACTCGAGCCATTCATGAGATATCATGGTAACAAGCTCTGTCGGGGCGAAAGGACGAGTGCAGCAGCAGACGGACAGCCTGAAAACATAGTGCCTCTGCCGACACTCATGGGTGATGAAAGCATAACAATACAGTTTGGTGAACAACTAGAAAACATAGTCAGTCGTATCGACATGCAACCCACGCTGGCAACGGCCGTAGCAGCACGTGTCACTAGCAACCGTGCAACCGTGACGGTTTTCGTAACCGTGTGACCTCGACCTTTGACCTTTTGACCTCTGGGTCAATGGATGCAAAGCGACTGCTATACAGTATACCAAGTTTGGTGTTGATAGCTCAAGCCTTTTTCCTGTTACAGTGCTGACAAACAGACAGACGCGACTGAACGCCCCGACCACGACGGCGGCTATGCCGGCGTGGGTAATGATGTTTCTGCCAGTGCAAGTAAGAGAATGCCGAACCACCTGCTGTCTGTTCAGCTGTGACTTTAGGACGTCTAGACTGCAATCAGATTCAACCACGTTCAACTCTTCAAAATCCGGAGCCTTTGACGAGGACACATCTTTCAATTCCGCCGACGCCTGAAACACACAGTACAGTTATCAGATGTCACCAGTAATTCGGAATATACTCTACGAATTAGTAGCTTAATGTACATGAACATGTGAACATAAATTACAGGGGACGAGGTAATTAAATTTTGGAATGTCAAGGTCAAAGGTAAAGGTCAATGGAGAAGTATATTCGCCCTACTGAATGACCTTCTAGTTTATCATTAATCACACTACGTGTTTTAATGTGTCACTGTTTTCTGACTAATGTCAGAAAACCAGTTACACACAAGGTAGTGTGCTGATTGAGGTGCGGTGCAATATTAATTATCACTTATTAGAAATTTACTGCTATGTTTGCCAGTGGCAAAATTCTGATAATCAGTCGGCAGGGATGTTGACAAGGCCAGAGGTGTCAAGGACAAGGCCAGTAAGCCAAGGTCAAGGCCACAGACCCAAGGCCAAGGCCAGGAATGCGAAAGTAATTTTTCCAGTAAATGCCAAAGTTAATCCAGTCTTTCAATTTCGAGTCATTTTCGCAATAAGCAGCAATAGCAACTGCAATAAAATAAGTAAGTATGTAAGCCAGGCCTTTTATGACAAGTACTTGACAACTCAAATGTTGGAATTCAATGCACATAAACAATAATTCAGTATTGCATTATTTATATAATATGGCGGTTGGCCTTGCTATATATTCCAAGGCCAGAGCATTCAAGGCCAAGGCCAAAGACAGAAAATCCCAAGGCCAAGGCCAAGAAATATGGCCTTAAGACCAAGGCCAAGGATTAACATCCCTGTCAGTCGGCATTCAGCAAGTTATGCACAAGCATGCTGGGAGTGTCACCTTTCATCTAGACGCAGTACGACTGACTGACTGCCAATCGCAGCCCTGTCGACGGTCATTTATCAAAGCGTTTTGACAGTCTGCTGTCATCAGCTTAGATGCATCTCGGCGTGTGTGGCGTGCGTGTAC
>Ga0209363_1000416_pt1 | contig 16262 bp, 12 predicted proteins | sample WorMetexBAHAMAS3_FD_187385 | JGI IMG/M metagenome (GOLD analysis project Ga0209363, IMG submission 187385) | Marine gutless worms symbiont microbial communities from Max Planck institute for Marine Microbiology, Germany - Inanidrilus exumae... | ecosystem: Host-associated > Annelida > Digestive... | reverse complement strand
CCCATCTAATAATAATGGTTCCTTAGACCCACAAGAGTCAGTCCCCAAACAGCATCTCTGTCTTTTGCACAGCTCACCTGAGTCCCAACAAACAGACACACAGACCATGCTACGTGCGACATCTGTAGCAACAGACCGTATCTCATGCACTGCATGTAGACGATGCGGCCTATAAATATGTCTCCATATTGTAATAATAATAATAACAATAATAATATAATGTCATAAAGTCGTAACTTCTAAGTTCATCTATGAAGAAAGCCAAACACAAACACACCAGCAACCCATTCAGACCATCTTCCGCAGTCTTCTGGAAGACAGTCAAAATTTTCTCATACGTAATTTAATTCAAAAATATATCATTTTCTTAGTTTTGGAAGACAGCCAGAAATCCTTGGCCATGTTTCTAATTTCCCTTTATTTTGGAAGACAGTAAAACAAGATGCCTGCAGACGACTCTGCCCACACTGTGAACGTTGATCCATTTTTCAGCGCTGCAAATCACCGCTACTCAAGTGATATCAACTGAGCACCGCGTCAACAGTACAACAATGCACATACGAAAAGCAATACAAGTCAACGATGGAATGAAAGCTCAACATTTCAGTAAACTAATACTACTACTACTACCACCACCAGCACCATCACCACCAGCAGTGTTCCAGAGTTTCTCGAGGTCAGGCCTCATCAATCAAAAGTGAACTGATGGGGTCAACGGAGCATTTCAGAAAGTCAAACTGAAAACAATGAATGCTATCATCAGCATTAAATACAATACACACTGAGAAAATCGACAACGTCAAAGTACAATGGCTGAGGCTAAAATGGAAAGATAAAGAACAAAAAATTCACTGCAACCTCCTCACGTCAATGCATGAAGTCAACATAAAAATATGAGATCGATTTATAAAGACTTGAATTTCAAGAACAAATTCAATGTTTAAAAGCAATATCTGCATCGCTCAAGTCTCATAACTGAGTGAAACGCGAGCAACATTTAACGTCCCACTTGATACTTCAGAGACGTAGCCACTGATTAAACCAAACGGTGAATTTATGGTTTTCATGAGAAAATGGAACCACAGATTAGCAGACTCAAGTTTTTAGTTGAAATGATTCCAATCGTCATGATGGCGGGCTGAAATGGAATATGAACGTTTCACAAAAGCTGAACCATTATTATACACAATCATCTTTTAAAAACACATCATCAACATGTTCAATACAAGTAACCAACAATCAATGAAAATGCTAATTCACATGTTATCAAACAATTACAAGCATAATCTGCACATAACGGATTTCTAGTTGGGAAAATGATCCTTCTTCATTTTGACGGATGTATTCCGGGGTCAGCCAATTCCCTTTCGTCTTTCCTTCATCCACTTTTCCAGAGGAGAATCTCTGGGAATACATGGCAGAGGTGCCGACAAATATAATAATTATGACAAGTAACATCAAAACGGATCTGAGACACAAGCAAACGTAACTAAATGTGATACAAAAACTGCAAGCATCGCCGTGCTGCTGAAGCAGAATTGCCAACATACCAACAGTCATGTTAAACCTAAACGTCACTGCTTATTGCACTCTATTACACACAAAAAGTGCACTTTTGCTTCAAAAATTTGTTTGGTTGAATGTTGAAGTTGTGGAGAAAAATAAGTACCTGAGTGTTTACCCAAAATCTCTGAAATTTGCAGATTCCTGGGGTCCCACACTCAACCCGTACACCGATAACAGTTGAATATAGCGTAAAACAGCTCGTTCATGCCAACTTTCACTTCAAGCGATGCAACGAGGCATGCCTGCAAGGACACATGTTAAATTTGTTAATGATTCTGGAATACTTTACTGAAGGGGGTTTACACCCATCCTCTTTCACCGATCAGGGCCAAATTTCACAGGTGACAGTAGACCCATAACACACACGCTTTCATGCAAATTTTGTACGCATCAATTTATCGTGTTGCCCGTCGTGGCCAAAAAAACGCAAAATTCGCCAAATTTTGAAAATTTGAGAGCTCCCGTACCAAGCCACATTGACCAATCAGAATCAAATCTGGCACACTAAAGTAGACACAAGGTTATGCTTACACGCCAAATTTCACGTGAATCGACATATTCTGTCACCCATGAGGGGCGAAAACACCCAAATTTTACCACGTTTTCAACATCAACATTCTGTGGTGGCGGTGTACACACAAAGTTGAACTCGGCTGCACAACTACAAATCTTCCCGTCCCTCAGTATTAAAAACGTTTCTATACTCCAATGCGAAATGGTGTTCACAAACTTTGTCACTCAAAAGTGGACACACAAAAAAACAAAAAAAAACATTGAACATTTTCAATCCCCTCTGGCAGTGTGTAAAGTCTGAGCCTCATTAAACTTGGCATGGTGACAGAGGAGGTCCGTACCATTCCTGCATCTCAAAAACGTCATTGTATCCGATGTACAGTTTCACCACTAGGGTGGCTGAAAATGTGTAGAAATTTTAAACCCATAACTCTGAAACCACTAAAACAAATCCTCCCAAATTTCACCAGGTGACTGAAAATGAAGTTCCCCATAAACTCTGACAATTTGTAAAAATCGCCCAACGGATACGCTCCTGTGAGGCGTATGTATTCCAAAACTGCATGGAAAATTTCAGTTTATCGGGCCCCACACTCACCCATGCAGACTGGGACGAAATTTGGCACAGAGGACACAGTATTCAGTCGACTCCTCTCCTCCAAGCCAAATTTCACTCCCATAGGGCAACAAAAACCTCAAAATGCCCCAAGTAAGCGAAATACTGGCACTGCATTTCACACATGCTGCCAGTAAAAATAGTGAAGTTCTTGCCATACAATAACTTACTGCTAGCTTCTGATTAACACAACATCATACACCATAGGAAGGCATCAATGTCAAACGATGACTGTTATACAGAAAGAGATTCATCTGCGAGACCGGCTTCATGAAGAATCTCGCCGACAGCTTGCTTCAGGTCGGCCACAACTGCATCAACATCGCGCAGCTCAGTGCCTCGACCAATGCTCAGTCGAATTGCATTTGCCGCAATGTCCTCACGGATGCCACTTGCAAGTAAAATCGGCGACAGTCTGTCAGATTAATCACAGCAACAACTTGCCGTCAGTTGTCTAGAATCTCATCTTCAGCACAGACAGTACCAAACGACCAAATGTGGACTACAATGACCAAGCAAGTTTCCGACTAATCTTAAACTCAAATAACGTTTTTAAAATTACCACACTTTTTCGTCATGTGTTTAGCACACATAACGACTGCTAACAACTGTCATTACTCCACCGAAACAGCTTTACTGCATGTGCTGAACAGCAAATATCATTCATCAGATCAGAACCAACCTTCGCTACTGGTCTCATTAGATTTGTTAGAGATTTTCAACATGCATTCTACTTCAGACACTTCGCGAATGCATTTTGTGAGTCCGTGTACGGTGCACGGTGCACTGAACATTAACTATAGTAACTACCATAACATTACAACTACTGGCACCAGAGTTCAGCAAGTAGGAGGGGCAAAAAGAGTTTAAGGGGGCACATAGCAAGCGATACATTAGGGAAAACCCTGGCCACAGCCCCGCTGGGGGGGCAATTTTTCTTGTGGGGGGCCAGGTCCCCCTGTTTCCCCCCGCTGGCGCTACTACTACTAATTCAACCACTACTACCACTACTATTACTCAATGACCATTTTCAAGTGAACTTTCAAGTCATCCTCCTCCACCTGTTCCTAAATGGAACCTCTGAGGATTAGTGGAACCGTTATGTCCTTCTGGTCACCCAACCATCGGTGTCAAAGCACTGAAGGGTATGCAAAGCACTGACCCTCATCAGCAGCCTGGACTCATCCTTTCTTCATCCAGGCGGTTGGTGTTTAACGACGCTTTCAACACAATTTAGGTCATATCGCGCCTTTAAGGTAGAATTATATTATAAATATTAAGATTTAATGAGTATTAATTCTTGAGGCAAAATAACAAAAAATATAACACTAATAGTTGACTTACATTAAATAAGTGAATTAAAATTAGGTAGATTATTTAATTGAAAAAGTATAATTGGTGTAAGGTTTCTGTTTAGAAATTATAATTGATTATATAAGTTGATTTTTAAAATAAAATTTTGTATATTTTGACTAGGTGTATGATGAAAGATGTTTTTAATGTCAGTAAAGGAACAGTATTGATGTTTTGTTTGATCCTTTCTTCATCCACAACCAGACTCCTGACGGTAAACGCGTTGCTCACTTTATGCTCCGACATCAGTATCACATTAACTACCATTAATATAATAAATACTAATCACCTGTGTGTTAGTTCTGAATGGCACGCTGCACCAATACTTGCCTGCAGGCGTCTGGCATGTGATAATACACGATGTCCTGACAGCAATCAGAAGTGTTAATTATGCTTCAGAATCTCAGACAACTTCAGCACAGAAATATGCCGCAGTATGCGATGAGAACTAAGCAGCAAATGGTACAGGGCATATCTCTGCCACAGTGTCATTACCATTAACAAGCAGATGTACAAACCCCAACCCTAACCTTCCAAAATATATAATTTAAATCAACTCTTTGCTGGTTCTTAATCTAACTACTCCCAAACATTCAAGAAAATCCACACACAACATTTTGAGTGATCTTACTAATACACAGGCAAAACAACCAGACAAATACGGGTCGAAATATTACCTCCCATCATGGTGTTGTAGAAGTAATAATACTTCCATCATGTTATGCTGAAACACTAACAGCGGTAGCTTAGTGGTTATGGCAACATACTCTCACCATGCAGAAATGGGTTCTATTCTCACTGCCACCTACATGAGTTTTTGATGGCATCCATGCTAGTTGATTGAAATTTTACTTACAACACAAACTACTGTATTGTGTGGAATGCCCACAATACAGTATTCGACTCAAAGAGCTCGACTATCTGTGCACAGCTATTTACTTCCTGCATTTGACGAGGCCTAGTGTCACGTGACTCAATATTCGATAGTTATTGGCTGCATGTGACTGAGTTATGTCAGCATTATCTGCCATTTTGTCAACCTGCATCAGATGTTGCAGAAAATTTGGGGAGGTTTCTTGTACGGAGTGTACAGGCCAGGGGAATGACTTTCAATTGATTTCAATGGTAAAAATAAAAACTAGAAATCCTGTAGCGGGTTATTTTGGTACTAAATTTCCGGTGATCTGTAATCACTGCGGAGTTATGGGGGCCTGATAAGTAAGTAATAAAGTTAGTAAGTGATTTATATAGCGCCAGAATGAACAGAAAATGCAAGTAGCATAAATGCATACATTATATCCCAATATAAATCTCGGTATAACTTCACATAATGCATACACAGCATACAATACGAAATATCAAACTATCTTACCCTGCAGAGAAGTTCCAATAAGAGAAAAATTGCATGTGTTAGGCAGGCGTTCAACTCCATCTACTTTGCCATTGAAGCAAACACTTTGCAAAAACGCTTCCTAACAAAACATCCAGTTTTGCAATAAACAATGATCCAGTCACATTACAGTGTAACACATCCACTTATGACTCTCTGTAAGTCAACTAAAACTGAAACTGGTATATAAAATGACTATTAACTAATGACAAATATCAAAAAAATTAAACAATTGAGTTCATATGCACATAGTTAAGAAAGAATAACTAAATACTGTAAAATGTGTTTTTAAAATATTTATAATTATAATAATAATTTAAAGTTAATTAGAATTACATGCATACATGCATGCTACTGACATTTTAATGTATTACTACCTGCCATGGTTTTTTTTATTTGAAAACATAATAATGCAGCATGACTGCGTACTACAGGTATCCGCACACAATGCCAACCTGCAGCTGCTGCTCCAGATAATCACGTACAGTCGCCATGTGAACATGACACCGCTCAACACTGCGGGATACTATCTCACAAGCCTGACACAGACAGCTCCATCATCAGTGTGCTAGTAGTTTGCATGATAACTGCCTCTATCAAAACGGACAACCAAAAAAGAACAAAACAGAAACAAGGAAAAATTATGCATTCTTTTACAAAACATTGCACTCCGGATATGCAAATGTACATACACATGCAAATATGCAATGTATGCATTCATACAACAGTTCAAGGGTTATTTTCTGGGTGAACCTAAGTTAGTCATCTGCCCACCTAACTGGTGCAAAACATCTTGTGGGCTCAATGCCCATCATGGGAATCACTCAGCAGACCTCATCGTTTCTCCATCACAAAAAAGTCAATGTTAACAGTAAATAACAAGGCAATCGTAGATAGCAAACTTCACCCCAGGTGCCGCCACCTGGCAAACTCGACGAAATATAACGTCATCCGTGATTCTGCCCCATTGGCCTCATTATGTGAGAACATGATGTCATCCACAAGACTGGAAGTACATCACGTATTGCATTGTCATCAGAGAAAGAATGAATCAAGACTGCAGTTAACATGTTCAGAAAATTTTGTGAAGTTCGGACATGTCGTTTTTACATATGCGAGTGGAGAAATGGACAGACAGACATACTGACTGAAAGACTTTGTACCCCGACCAGGGACAAAGTGATTAATACATCAATGATTGTCATCAGTAAAGCAAGAACAGCAGCAGCAAAATACAACATTTTGCATTACTACTTTACACTGCAAAGACAATCAAACATTTTACCTTCCCAAATCCAGCAATCATTCCTGTATTCTCTGTCCTACAGCAAAACAGACTTAGTTAATTAAAACAATGATCACACAAGACGTAATAAACTCAAAACGTTAGACACAAGTCACTAATAAAAATCATAAGACCAATAATTAATGCAACAACAATGAAGTAACATCAGAACAGACAGGAAACAGACAAGAACATATGCTTGTTGACCTCGTACTTACAATGAAATCCATATAAAAACAAAATTTCTAATCGATATGTCTAGGCACTTATCCACAATACTGCAACGTCACACAGAGATTAAACATAAACAGAGAAATGTACAACCTGTAGGCAGCATTACCCAGGCTGGCTAAAAATAAATGTAGTAGAAAAGTATCACTATACATCGACCAGCAGAATATTCACATATTTTTATTTAAAACGTTGCTATGAACATTAGCAAGGTAAGAGACTGATCAGGGCAATGCAGTGTATAACAACACACTATAACATAATAATGTACTCACCCAGGTCTAAATGAACGCTCTTGGCCGCCTCCATAAAACACTGGATACAGCGGAGTCTTCTGACCAGGATGACGGGCATACAGTGCACCAATTCTTGGCCCATAAAACTTCAAACACAACATAAATAGTTGCAAACATCAAAGTGTGTCTGTCTGTTACGGCCTGCACACACGATGATATCATTCACCAATTACACTTGTACAATATTCAGCAATAATATGGCAACAAGTTCATGTAACAGCCCTTATTCATAGACAAAACGGAACGAAATCCATCAATTTGATCACTGTCTGGTTATTTTTGCCAACTTAATCATCAAATGACTGTCCATATCTTTGACCATATGACATTCATCATTTTTACAAAAGCTCATGGCATTTGTTCGTTCATTTTTTTGCGGGCAGGGGTCCAGCCCACTCTGGACCCCAGTGCTGAGACCTGATGTCCAGTGCGCTTGCCCAGGGAGAGGAAGGGAATTGGTAGGTGTGTGCGATGTGTGTTAGTGACGTGTAGGGTGAAGGAGGGCTTGAGTAGAAGTGAGCAGCTTGTCGGGTATTTCTATAGTGTGACCCTTCTAGACGTGGCCTACTGTTTGACTTAGCCCTGACTGGCACTGTGCATTATGCCAGCCTGCGGCCAGTCATGTCTATTTGCTTTGACTCACGCTGGCGCACGCAGGCAGACTTGACACTGCTAGATCAAGGTGCCTGCAAGTTGCAACGGTCACAGTTTATACAGGACACCGTCGAACCCTCTTTTTTCCTGCCTGGGATTATCTCCCTGTTCATCATGTGTGTAGGAACTATTAGAAATAATCCTTTGGTAGACGGATGCGCCCGGGCCGAGTCGAACCCCGATCACGAATCAGAACGCGTCACGCTCTACTTTACATGGCGGCCGAGTGCGTTAACCATTCGGCCACGAAGGGAGATAAGCTCATGGCATAGTATAAGCTGAAAATTTTCTGTGTAATATGTGCACTCAAAAGCTGACAAGATGGCCAGCTTAATCTAGCGCATGGCACAAAAATGAAAAAATTAAGAAAAAGTAAAAGCAAAAACCGAGTAGCTCAGAAGAAACAGTCCAGGCAATAGTCTGTGAAAGCAGACTGGGAGAAAAAAGTGAAACTACATGGGTAGGATATGTGAAACAGGTAGGTTTCAAGGCTGTAGTGAAAGAGAGACGGAGTTAAGGATGAGCAGAGTGGTGAATCAAAAGAAGTGATGGGTGAAGGAAATTAAGGAATAGGTGAGTCGGAAATGGAGGAACTGGTACCAGAATCAGGTTGGTAAAGAGACAAAGGGAGGTGATTCCATAGACAAGATGAAGCATAACGAAAAGAGCAATCAGTTATTTTTAGAGAGGATGATATCGATGGCCGAGCAAGAGTAATGATGGATGAAGAGCGATTACTGCAAAGACGTTGAACAGAGATGAGGTTATGAAGGTATGGAGGTTGAGTAGTAGTGAGAACTTTGTAGGCAAGTGAGAGGAGCTTGTATTAGACGCATTCTGAGCCAGTGGAGAGAGCATATGATGGGAGCGATATGACAGGACTTCGGAGCTTTAACGACAGTACGAGCAAGAGAGTTCTGTGCAGAGGTCTCCCTTCCCGTAGCGAGATACTGACCCAATATGCATTAGAATAGCTGCGGTAATCCTCATGCCAAAAGCCCGCTCAATCCGTTCAGACATTTAACCACAATACATTAATCTTACACATACACATACAGACACACAAAAATCCACAGGAAAAGCCGAGACATTGCTAAAGTCGGCTAAAATCATCAATGTATCATCAAAACCTATCACTCTGCAGCACAAAGACTACATTATTATTCATGGCAAACAAGAAGAAATCAAGTTTCGCAGACCTTATGTCCTACTAAAGTTAGATAGTCAACACCAAGCACATCAACATTAACAGGAATCTTTCCGATTGCTTGAGCAGCGTCTGTATGAAGTAGAATTGGAGGATGATCAGTTTCGGAGCAATACTGCTTAACTTTTGACGATATTTGAGCTACTGGCTGAAACAATAAATAAACAATCACTTAGTAATAGAATTATCGTCATTATTATTAAATCAGCAATAATAATATTTATAATAATACTTGCAATGTCACAGCAAAATTCTAAATAAGAATAAAGCATCAAGAAATAAATTAATTATAAATTCTGTTTAACGTAACATCAACTTGTTGTTGTTTATATACCATACAAAGGCAAAAATGTTCTTTATCTTTACCAACAACAAATGTAAAATTCTAATTAAATAATTACATATAACAACAGCAAAACAGCAACCCATAACAGTTCCATATTTTAACAAACGAATTAAGTAACAGAACTGGTTGGGCATGTGGCATATCAGCATGTAAAAATGCTAAGGACTGCAGATTGATGGAATTGGTTAAAGCTAGATAACAGACAGGGTGATGTCACTGATGAAGACAGTTTGATGAAAAGCAGGATGACATGAAGAGTTTCCGACAATTCAAAATGATGAACAGAACTTAAGTAAATGGAAAAAAGTCAAATAGGTGAAGAGTAAGACTTTGCATACACAACAAGATTTATTGCATGGGAGCTCACCCTCTTTGTGTACTTTGAGCCAGTAAAGGCCAAAACCAATTAAGTTAGCAAATCACCAAATAGTCGGCTCAGCTAACAGTCACTAACTGATCAGTTCAGAATGTCAGCAGTCCGGTTACAGGACTTACTGTTACACAGAACTTGCTGTTTCTTTCCTGCCATCACAGGAGGACAAAGTCACAGCCGCAGGTAATATGTCGGGCTATTTAGTGATTAATTTATTAATCACCTTAATCGCGCAATTAATTATTTTAATGCGCATTAAATGCGGTTTTGACGCACATTTCCTTTGTGTTGTGTTATTGGTAAAGTGGGTAATAAATGTCCAGAGACGGGCAGAGGCATCTGCGGGCGCGTCCGCAAGCTTTTCATACATCTGCAGATGGACACAAACGTGACGCAACTTTACGTGTAGCTGCGATCACGGACGCAGACAATGATGCGTCCTTCTAAGGTCATTAATTATGCGTAGTGCACATGCTTAATAAAGGTTAATTTTCAGAAAATATCATATCTGAATAATAAAATCAAACAAAATTTAGAGTAGTGCTGCAACTGGAAAGTAAGTGCTTGTTCATTAAAGGAGTAAAGTTCAATTATCTTGAGGTCTATATTGAATCTTCTACTAATGTAATTAGTTTGCGTTAAAATTTTTAGTGACGTTAATTTTTTAATCGTGATTAATTCCTTAAAGCTTTAACACGTTAACTTAGCAGCCCTAGTTACACGTATAAAAAAATTGGTGGAATTTAGACTAGTGATTTTTGGAGTATAAAAGTGGAACAAGAGATAAACAAACAGACACAGTGATTGTAAGACTCTGCACCCCTACAGGGGCTGCAAAGTACCAAACTGGCTGCCAAGATGTGGCAGGTAAAGCAGACAAGATCAATACAAACTGTTGCGAAAACTCCCAGTTTCAGTATGTACCTGAATAATGCCAGTCTCATTGTTAGCTAGCATGATTGTAATGAGGCACGTGTTTGGTCTAATTGCATTGATAATGTCACTGACTTGCACGCAACCTTTGCCACTGACTGCGTCAAGAAATGTAACTTCTGCAACAGACACGTTAGTCGTAAAAACGTTGTCAGCTAGAAAATGCTACAAAAGATGCATTTAGTGTTTAATTTTTAAGACAAATAGACCGCATTGGTCAGATTTAGGCACATATCAAGTGTCTGAACTCTCGTGCATGCTACAAAGCTTCGTCTCATAAAATTTACAATGGGAATAATAATAAATCACCACAACCAGAAGATGGACTTCGACGCCCCAGCATCGACATGGGTGCATTTGCCATGGCCTGCTGTGGCCTTGACCTTTGACCTCCAGAACCTAAGCAGGTCATCAGTAGGGACTAGTGAATATGCCCCGTCAGTTTTACCAAACTTGTTCACGCCGTTCATAGTATCATGGTAATAATATCAGATCTAACGAACGGACAAACGTTCTGATGAGGCAGCCTAAAAACATAATGCTTCGCCGACACTTGGGTGGTAAAAGGCATAAAAAGTACGGAGTCCATATATAAATACATAAAAAACTAGATGGAAAGTACTCTGAGAGAGTACAACTCCCCACGAAAGCAAAATTTGGGGTTTTTGTCACCAACACTTGGCAACACTTTCCATCTAGCAATTTCCACACCTACTACTTCGCCGGTTTATGAAGTTTTTTGAACGTTACTTCCACATGCCGTTACCGATCATAGCGAAACACAAACTTGGTCTTCCCTTTCCCCCTAGGAACCTTCACATAAAATTTGGTACAAATCCGTCCACAATCTTTTTAGTTATCATAGTCACAGACAGAAACACAAACCATCGCCGGTAAAAACATACTCCCACGCGTTCGCGGGGAGAATGATGTCTGTAGATTACTAGCTACCTGCTCTTCCAGCATTCTGGTATCTTTCTAGTACAAGCTTGATGGAGTCATGCTCTAGCAATGAAGAGACGATATGAGGTAAGGAGGCGTGTTCAGCATGACTGTCAACATTCTGCCTCATTCTAAAGTACTTCACAGCTGTATTCAGCACCATGTTGTTGGCTTCAGTACCACCAGAAGTAAATATTATATCTGAAAACCAAACGGACTCAAAGTAGTAAGTATTCACGTCACTTTTCATATTCATATAATGACAATTATACTGTTTCAGAAAAATTATATAATGCCGCAAAAACACTGCTAGATAAGTCTGCCAGCAAACGTGCATAGTGCATTATACATGACAGTACTATCTACTACTTCTTATATGATTTAACTGGCCAATTTGTGCAGCTTGCCCCAAGATAAGAGTTTCTATGGATTTATGAAAAGTATATCATAAGCCAAATGCTCATCTTTTGCCCAACAACCAAAGGAATTAAAAACTGAGTAAGAATAAGTAGAATAAGTACAGCATGAGCCACTAATCAAATAAACTAATAACTACAAAAAAACCCAACTAGGAGGACAGCATTTCAGTCTAGTGCAATAAGGCAAGTGTAGCAAAGACGGGGAAACGGAATAAAAATTACACAAATAACAATGACCTCAATGGTGCAGATATGCCTACCACTGTACTTACTATTGTATCAGCTTATAGATCTGAAGACACTACTGACATCATAGTATTCAAAACTGATGTCTACCTTCAGGCACAGCACCAATCATTGTTGCTGTAAACTGTCGAGCTTCGTTTATCAGTGTCTTTGCTTTCACCCCTAGAATACACCAGCATTCAACAGTCAAAAAGCTATTTTCAGTTGCTGATGTACAAGAAGAGATAGTGCTGGCAATGTGTGACCATAAAACAGAATGTGAGGTGAAACTGTTGCATAAAAATCTCATTTGTGTGAGTAGTAAACCATCAATATGGGACAAAATCAAAGGCATAATGTGGCAGACTTGCAAATAGTACGGTATGTCTGAATGGTCATCTTGCAGGTTATTTCAGCTATTTTAAACCTTTCCGAATGCAATGTCTCAACTAATATACCAACTATTAGCTAGGATGCACTTAATAATGAATAGGAAATCATACATATGACTTAACTTAAACAGCTGTAACCAAACTGAAGGAATGGTGATTGTTCAAGTTCATAGGTAGTCATGAACATAAACCAAATGGAATATATATTACGTCAAAAACAATGCGAGAGAGACAAATGGTTACTACAAACCACTAATAGGAAGCCATATACCCTCTGTTGACTGGCATCTTTTTGATGACCTTGAATGGACATCAGTAGTTACTCCAACATTGTTACTGTGCAATATGGCAATCCTGTCAAAAACGCTAGTAGTACCGAAAAAGATGGCTGACGTATATTGTGTCGCGAGAAGGTTTGGCTCCATCTAACAGTCTTCCTGTAACCTTACCCCAAACCCTAGACTTTGTGATTTTTACTTTGTCCCCAGTAGGGATGCAAAGTATTTTAATCAGTATGTCTGTTTGTCTGTCTGCTTGCATATCACAAAAAACAACCAAATTTCATCAAATATTCTGTACATGTTACCTGTGACTATGGCTCGGTGGCTCGTTCCTCTGCCAGCAATGCAATACGGTGTGTACTTCCAGTTTCAGTGATAACATTTTTTTCATAATGGAGCAAATGAGCCACAATCGAACATGATGCGTATGTTTCATCCAATTTGCCAGGCGTTGGCACTGGGGGTTAAGTATGTCATCTCCAACTGCATCTTGTTGATGTTTTTCATTACATGACAAGTGTTGGCAATGCAATGCAATCATTGCAAGCTGTTGATAACTTTGAATGCTTAACTCTATTTACACTAACTGACCGTCATTCTCACAAAGAGGGATGACATTTATAACAATTTCACACATTTCATCATTGTCAGTCATCATGTAGAATCAACTTAGCATATTTTTCAAATGACATGCAGTATTGCACAGTTTTTTCCGGGAACATCTGAACTTCTTAAATGTCATAATTTATAAATGTCATAATTTATCGATAGTAAAAACATCACGCACAAACATTAATTTATTTAAACACTTTCAATTCTGTACCGGCTAGATGTACACTGCTTGGGTTGCCCCAGGCAAACCTCAGACTGCGATGAATGGTGGCCAGTACTTCACGATCAAGTGGTGTAGTTGCATTGTAGTCCATATAAACAATGCTACAAGCATGTACAACTGTACATCAGATTAATTATTAAAGATATGCTAATAAAAATTATCTGATTATATTCTATCTCAGCATCATAAACAATTAAACAACTGGTCAAAAAATATTAATGAAAGGCTACATCACAGGTGGGGCAGATTTTTCACGAGGAACAATGTAAAGTGACACCGAGCTGCGGCAGTCGCACAGTCAAGCTGTTATCAAGAAGTGAATTATCCCTTCTTGCTGCACGCTATTATTGACGATTCAATGATCTCATTTGCTGTGTACACCACACTAGAGACTTTCTATGCTTTTCAGTGGACTAGACAACCCCCAAATTGCCCCTGCCTGTGAGGATCTCGACCCTTATCTAACACATGGTTCATTGGGCCAACGGGAGTCAGCCTACAAATAGCATCTCGATCGGTTCAGCCATGTGACCAACACACAGGCAGACACACAGATGCTGACAATACGTGCAGCATCTGTAGCAACAGGTCACATCTTGTCCACGGACTGCATGTGATGCGGCCTAAAAATAATTAAACCTTTTATGACTACATGCAAAATGTACAGTACACGTGTATACCTGCGGCTTTCAACATCAGCTGTATCACTGGTCTCATTGCTTGAACTCAACTCACACAAATCTGAATCAGTGCATTCATCCGATTCATCGCCACCACTATCGTTTACTCGTGGTGGCCGCTTAGCCAGCTTTACTGCCCTTCCAAGACCTCCTAAGATCCCTCTTCGTCTAGGTCTTGCATTGCTGGCATTTGGTGACGAAGACGACGTGTCACTTGACATACTAAAATAAAAGAAATAACAAGTTACTGTATGAACGAGTAAGTGTAATACATTTAAATTACAGAAATTTACTTGTTACTATAATGCAAGTAACCATTTGGTTCCAGCATTATAAGGAATAATTCACCTAATTAGGTAGTGAAGGCTGATTCCATTAACATCTTCAAAAATGGTCTCGATAATTACTGGACTGCTTCCATTTTCTCCATGTAATCTTTGTTGTGTGAGGTGCTGATGCCTTGAATACTTGCAAGCCGAATATTGCATTACATGCACAGCACTATGATGCGCGTCGGCTGACGTAACTTCCATTAACAGATGTTTACGTTTAGAGATATGCGTTGGCGAAAAGAAATTGTATTTTACAGAACAAACGTACGTCCGCGGACAACAATTAACGGCATGAATAGTGTTTAGGTTTTATGTTACAATTCAACAGTGGCTTGTATGACGGAAGTGTTGCGACGGTCAGACCAAACACGGTCGGGCATTTAACATGCGAAACTAGACTAATGCCAAAACGTTTACCTAACTGACTAACGAATGCAAAACGTGCATTTAATTGGCAAGAAAATGTTTCAATACAATATACGATCACTAATAAGATTGAGCGCACCTAACAACATCCGGTTTTGAAAGAACTAAAAGTAGACTTAGCCTGATGAAAATCACTTACGTAAAATGAACTTGAATTTGAATTCAACCAAAGGCAGGGCTTACTGCGAAGCCCACAAAGGGACATGCAGAAAAAATTTATCTCGTGCGAACGAGATAGCATCTCGTTACCACCAGATAGCAACTCGTGCGCACGAGATAAAAAATTATTCTGCATGTCCCTTTGCGGGCTCCGTAGTCTGGTCTTACAACTGAATATAGCTGCTGAAGTTGATCCGATATGTCGAGTCGACTGCTCCAATAAATACTTGTAGCCGTAGATAATAACAGAATTTGGCTTCCCACTGTGCGCTCCGCCTATCGTTAAAACACGTATAGCGTGGTCCGTTGGTCTGTCAGTCGGTCTGTTACCTAGTGAGCCCTGCAAAAGCGGCTGAAGCGATCGAGATGCCGTTTGCGTAGACGACTCTGGTGGGCGGGCCCAAGGAAACACCTGTTGCATATAGCAAGACTTAATGCGCAGTACTTGCCTAGCTATCGTTTAATTTGCTGAACGAAGTGGGTTCTCTTTTATCGGTATTTTGAATTACGAGTTCGATATCGTCGTCATAAAAAGGTTCACGTTCGCTATCTCATCTCGATCCTGATAAGCGCTTGTTAGATCGCCCGTTCTGTGAACGGTCGATCGTATGTTTTGCGCATGTTTCTTTTTCTTTTTTTCCCAACTCACTTTTTCCGACGTCTGCAAACCGACATTTTCAAAACTTTTCCACATGACGTGGCTTTACTCGAAAAAGAAGCGCTGCTATGCCGATTTCCTAAAAGTGCCCCCTAACAAAAACCTATCATTGCTGCTAATGACTACTAGAAATCATCTGTGGTCTAACAA
>Ga0209363_1000414_pt1 | contig 16306 bp, 18 predicted proteins | sample WorMetexBAHAMAS3_FD_187385 | JGI IMG/M metagenome (GOLD analysis project Ga0209363, IMG submission 187385) | Marine gutless worms symbiont microbial communities from Max Planck institute for Marine Microbiology, Germany - Inanidrilus exumae... | ecosystem: Host-associated > Annelida > Digestive... | reverse complement strand
GTGATTAACATTGCCTTTTATGATTTTTGCGGTTTTCGATCCGTCGCCGTTAACAGTGTGTATAAACTGCAGTTTTTTACATTTATATGTTATAGGAACTTAAGAACGGCAATTACACGATAGCACATTGAACTGATAAATAGACCTTATGGTCGTTGGTTAGTTTCCACCTTGTTGTAGGTGCCAGTAAGTGAGCTTCCCTTATCCTTTCCCATTTAGGGTCGTCGCTGAACAAAAAGGCAACTAAGTCAGGAGGTTTCTGTATCATTGGCCATCCTTAACCAGGTGGATCTTAATCTCCGCCCAAGACTTTGTCTCCGATATAGCCTATTTTTCTGCTGAAAGGGGACATTGATCTACCAACCAACCAACCAAACAACCAACCAACTGTGTGTAATCATTTGCCAGTGGCTGTTCTGTTCTTTGACCACAAGTTCAGTGTCAAACTGCTGAGAGTGACTGCAACAAAAACAACAAGTAGTCAAAGATTTTGACACAAGACCGCATCACCGTCCTATCGCCTCCATAGCGGCAAATAGATTTTTCCAAACTTGACCACATCTAATAAATGGTTTCTTGAGCCCACGCGAGTCCGGTCCAACACGACATCAAACGGTTCAGCCGTTTTTGCATACACCACAGCAAAGACTCCCAGTGTTTTTGAATATGGTGAATGACCTCCCAAAATTCTTCTTACTCTTGGGCGATCTGGACCCCTATCACATAATGGTTCTTTGGGCCCATCCAAGTCAGCCCCCCAAACGGCATCTCAATCGGTGCAGTAGTTTTTGCACGGCTCACAAATTTGACCAACAGACAGACAGACCACGCTACTCTGTATGTAGCGGTAGGCTGCTACCACTAACTGTCACTTTGATGTGGCCTAGCCACTGGAGGTAGTATTAGTAATAGTTGTGTTAAGTTGCTGAGTGTGAGTGGACGTTGTGTGACATGGTACAGGAGATGAAGATGGAAGTGAATGGACTTCAGTCACAGACCGACTACATGATGAGTGTCGTCGACAAGTGTCGAGCAAACAAGATGGCAGGGCGACTGTCGACATCACTCGCTGACCGTGTCGCGTCGACCATTGAGAGACACGACAAACTGCGAGCCAACATTGACGACACTTTGTCACAGATTGAACGCGCGCAGAGCAACGTCGACGACTTTGAGGTGAGCTGTCTGACAGATGCCGTGTACAGGCTCCAGGGTTGTAATGTTGAGGTGAGCTGTCTGACAGATGCCATGTACAGGCTCCAGGGTTGTCATGTTGAGGTGAGCTGTCTGACAGATGACATGTACAGGCTGCAGGGTTGTAATGTTGAGGTGAGCCGTCTGACAGATGACATGTACAGGCTGCCGGGCTGTAATGTGTCCTGATTGATTTGTTAATTCCAGCACCATCTAAATCGTTTAATTACTCCCTTCCTTTCTTCCTTCTGTACTTACTTACTTACTTACTTACTTTCTTATTTGCTTCCTTAAAGGTAAAGGTGCGGATTCTTATATAGCACAGCGTATGCGATGACCGGACCAGCGCACTTTACAATCGCGGAACTGGTAGTTGATTTGCAAGAGCCAATGGTGCTGCAGCACAAATTGTGGCCATCCAATTGAACACGTTAACGTACGATTGGACCCGCGAAGAATAGGCCCGTTCTGTTTTCAGGCACAAGGTTGTAAGCGTTGACCAAACCTGGCTTTAGTTTTTTTGTTTTATTTTGTGTTGTATATATTTTGTTATGGATGCATGTTTGCTTTTGTTGTGTTTGATTTAGTTTTTCAGTACTAAGCCAAGAGATTGGCCGGAAAGAACGTCTCCGGAATGACGTATTTTGTGTCAGGCGGGATGTAAAACCTTAACACAGTCAATCAATGTGGATGTTGATGTTGATGTTGAGGTCTTTACTATAGCCGTCCTTCTGATGGTATTCTCAGAATCACGATCAGTCAAGTGGGTGGAGTGTGGTGATGCCGTGCATAGTGTGATGACATCGTGTGGCTGATGTCGCTGTGTGACAGAATGAATTGAAACGAGTTGAACGAGAACTGAGTATGATGATGAGCTGGACAGAGAGTCGCCGCCGGCGCGTGAAACTGGCCTGCTTCAGTCACAGCTCAACAGCATGCAGGTGAGTTGATGGCCACGTGTGTGTGTGTGTGTGTGTGTGTGTGTGTGTGTGTATGTTTATGTGTTGCGTGGTAGCTCAGCGGTAGCTCATTGGACTTGTGATTTACAGGTTGCGGGTTCAATTCCCAACCAGTGGCTTTTACGTAACATAGGTCAACTCAGCCTTGCATCCCTCCGGCGTCGCTAAATTGAGTACCTGCTTCGGCTGGGGGTAAAGGCGGGATTCTCACCTTTGTCGGGTGGCAGGTAACACTGTGATCCCACATGGCATGTGAGTTTCCCGTAGTGGTGAAGAGCTAAGTTGATGCTAAACTGCTATACACTGTTTACTTACTTTACGTGCGCGCATCTGTGTCCACTTGTACCACTTGTATCATTTCAGATACTGCTGCTTTTAAGCGTCATAGTAACTTATCTTGTTTAATTCATATTTTAGTACATAGTAGTCTGTGTTTTACTGTTTTAATATAATGTTTTAACTACGTAATATGCCAGTGGACAGTGCATTGTAACTAGTGTATACTCACAAATCGTTGTATGTATTGTCTTGTATTGTGTTGTATTGTATAGTACACTTGTGTAAACAAGTTTGTACGTATGTCACTCATGCTGTTATGCATATCATTAATGCTCATTGTGTCATCAGAGTCTTTTTCCTTATGCTTCATAGACACTTTTAACAGGAACTTGTGATGGATGAATATTTAAGGAGCAGAGTTTGCAATATTTACCTCATAATTGTGTTGACTTTGTGATTTAACGAACGTGGTGTATTCTACTTCATTAGCTAGACTGTCATTGTGTCCATTGTGAGCGGTGTTCATCTCTGCTGTGACAGTTTTGTTGTGCAGTTGTAAGCCGCTGTAGATCGTTAAACGACACGTGATCATTTGTACAGATATACGACCAGAGACTTGACAGTCTGGACTCAACCGTCAACCAGCTGGACTCTTCCTGGCGTCAGCTGCATGATGCAGGATTTTTGTCTGATGAAGACGCAGGCAAACGACAGGTTGGTGTCGCCATCGATGCTGTGTTTTCTCATCAACAAAGTTCGTAGCTCATTTGGTTACTGACGTCATATAGTCATAGGCGTGGCATGAAGAGAGTGTCTGGATTATAGTCGTCTGGCTATTCTTTTGTGTGACTTCAAAAGAGACAAACAACTCTGCTCTTTTATTGCTGTTGTAAATGTACCCGTCCGTAGTCGCCCGTTCTACTATTGAGTATTAAACCGTTTGATGTTTGAAATCTAGAATAGGCCACGCTGTATTATGCATAATGAGACTGAGCTGTAACCTGCAGTGCGAGCAGACAGAACGCTGGGAGTCGGTAGTCAACAGTCAAGCAAGACCAATGTGTTTCTACTTAGCTAATCTGAACTATAGTGTTAATGTGATGTGTTACTTCTGTGAACAAACTGAACGTATTTTTGGCATACAGAAATATACATATAAACACGTTACAGAGAGTGACGTCTTAGACACCAGGAATCAGTTGATGATTAATGATGAATCAAGATTAGATGAGGCCAGAGATGATTTAGATTGGATGAAGTCGGAGATGACTTTGGATGGATGAAGTCAGTGATGATGTATATTCGATGAAGCCAGAGATTTGATTGGATGAAGCCAGAGATGATGTAGATGGAATGAAGTCAGAGATCATTTAGATTTGATGAAGTCGGAGATGACGTAAATTGGATAAAGTCAGAGATGATTTTGATTGGATGAAGTCGGAGATGGCGTAGATTGGATGAAGTCATTGCTGTGCTTTCTCGCGCTACATAAATCGTTTGCTTGCTTACTTAACTTCGTACTTACTTACTTTCTTCTTTACTTATTTACTGTTTAAAGAATAGTTGTCATATTCGTGCTGAAAGGAGACGTTAAACTCCAGCTAACTAACTAACTTTTTAAGAATAGGCCCGTTCTATTTCCCGGCAGGAGGTCATAAGAGGCTACCAAACCTGGCTTTATGATATGATGTATGATATGATATGCTACGTTTGTGTGCACTCAAAAGCTGGCACGATGGCCAGATTAATGTAGCACACGGTACAGAAACGAAAAATGAGGAAAAATTAGGTTTTCGTTTTTAAAATGTTGATTATGTGTTGTACTATATTTTGCTACCGATGCATGTTTGCTTTTTGTGTTAGATTTCGTTTTTCAGTACTAAGCCAAGAGATTGCTGGGAAGAACGTCGCCAAAATGACCTATTTTGTGTCATTTGGGATGTAAAATCTTAACTCAATCCGTTCAGTGCTTTGATGCTGTTGGTTTGACGGCGGGAAGGTGTCCACTGTCCAGCCTCTAAAAAGCTGTTCCACGTGTTCTCAAAAGATGTCTTTCAGAGCAAATGGAGATGAGAAGTCAAGGTGGCAGCTTCGCCGTGAAAATGTCGTTGATACAGTGTGTATGTTTGTTGGAGAGTTTGTAGCTGATGCTGGTGTGACGGGTGATGACACCTGTGAGTCTGTGTGACAAGTGATGACCTGTGAGTCTGGTTGTCTACTCACAGATTGCTGGGATGAGTTTGTAGCTGATGCTGGTGTGACGAGTGATGACACCTGTGAGTCTGTTTGTCTACTCACAGATTGCTGGGATGCGCAAACATGTGACGCGGCTTCGTGGCCAGGCAGCCGGTCGCAAGGATGATCTGATAGCAACACTCGGTCGACTGACGCAGTTCCAGGACTCACTGCAGACAACGACGGAGAAGGTTGACGACCTGGTAGACTCCGTCGCACGCACTCTGTCACAGCCAATAGCTGACGACGTTCAAGCCATTCAATGTGACCAACAGCTGTTTGAGGTTGATTGCTTACTTAACATTTTCAAAGGCTGTTAGAGAACTGCCCCGTGTGGGCCCGGGGCAGTTCAACCTCCCCCTTATCCCTTCAGTTCTCCACATTCTACTTTATCTTTTGGTATCTTTCACTTTTCCCGTTTTTTTTCTATTCAGTCCCATTCTACCAGACTAGTCCCACTCCATATTCAGGCCTGATGTCATAGGAGGCAGCTAAACCTGGCGTTAGTTTTTTGTGTTGATTGTATGTTGTATGTGTTAGAGATTTTGTTAGAACTACAGACTTAACCAGACATTTACTGGCCTATTTACAGCATTTAATGACAAAAACAAACATGACTTAAGGTCATCAACGCACAACAAGCATAGAGTTCAGTTATCATGATAGTTAGTCTGTGTGACATTACATTACGTAGTCTCAACAATATGTATTTTTTAGTTAAGGATGCATGCTTGTTTTTGTTGTATTTGATTTAGTTTTGTCTTGAAATGTGATAGCCACATTTTATTGCGCTACCTGCATAGTTAGAAGCACAATGTCAGTGGGTCAAGTCCCAGAATACAAGCAGCGCTGACTGGTTGATAGCTGTGTAACGTCTGTCGGCTGGTTCTGGTGCTGATGCAGGAGTTTCAGAAGGAGAAAGTGGAGCCGGTGAGAAAGCTGTATGACGAGACGCGACGTGTGGGTCAGACGTTGATTCAGTCAGCGGCGGCCGGTGTGAGCACCACGGACATAGAGTTCAATCTACAGGCAATGAACAACGTGTGGACGACACTCACTGATAGGGTACTGCGTCCAACTTGTTTGCTTACTTACTTATTCTGTGACCTTCCGGCCCCGTCACATGATGAACTGCCCACCGTAACAAGAATGTGGTGTCCGTTAGTTAGTTAGTTAGTTAATTAGTTAGTTAGAAACGTACAGATTAACGTGGCATGAGCAAAGGTGCTTCTAGAACACGGTACACAAACTAAAATTCGAGGAACAACTTTGTGAAAAGAAATGTTGTAATTGTCTTTGGAAGGAAGCCGTTGCTGTAACCCTTTCTTACAAATAATTTCAGACTCATTAATGATGTTGCTCGCCTCCGAAGCATTGTGCGTTTCGTCGGCTAGACCACAACTCGGGAACACAAATTCACTCTGGCAGACTTCTGTTTAATGACAGACTGTGAAATGTAGCAGAATACAATAGAATTCATTTGTAACTAGAAAGAGCCAGCACTCACAGGAGTTCCAAGGCCCATGACGCCAATGTTTTTGCTACTGGCCTGTTGCAAAAAAACTCCATACGGAAAAAATGGTGCACTCTTTGTCACTCGTGGTTAATGTCTTCCAGCTGCAACATCAGCCACGGCGCAGTGTTGCTAGCATGGCTTGTGAGGTGGGGTATTGCAGCAGGGAAAACCTAGTGTGGCTTACATACGCGGCCAGCGGCAATATGGCGTTTTGTCTGAGAACCGAAAGACTTTTTTGTGCCTTGTGACCTTAACCTTTGTTTTTTTGACCTTTTGACCCAAAATAAGTGGGTTTCCAGGACTCATGGTGGAACATTTCTATGTCAAGTTTGGTGATTCTAGCTACTTCATTTTTTAGATATTGTGTAGAAAATAGACAGACAGACCGAAACACAGACAAACTCCGGTGAAAACTTTACCCCGCAACTGCTGTCAGCGCGAGTAGTGAGTTATAACAGAGCAGGAGTCGTTCTCAGTTCTGTGTTTACATCAGTGTGTGTGGTGTGTGTGTAGTTGGTGGATCGAGAACACAGGTTGAGTGCGGCGCTGCTGAGGTCTGGGAAGTTCAAAGAAGCAATTGCGACGTTGATGGAATGGCTGAGGAAAATGGATGAGACTTTAGCAGAGCAGAAACTGACGTCAACGGACCTCAAGTTCCTTAAATCACAGCTGCAGATGCAGCAGGTCAGCAGCATAGATCACGTGTTGTAATTTGTTGAGGGCAGTTTTATGCTACAGTAATGAAATTAGAAATGTTTTACGTACTCCACAGTGCAGTTTAATCCATAGGCTTAGCAGAAAAATGACAAAAAAATAACTACAAACAAAAACCGATGAAGATCATATCGAAGTTAGTGATATATTCGTTAACAGTAATTGAAACTGTCGGTAAAATAGTTTCAGCTAACTGTTAAATATAACGAAAATGGAAATTATTTTAAGAATGATGAAGGAAATGAAAGACCTGCCCATGTGGCCGAGTGGTCAGCGCACTCGGCCGCCATGTGCAGTAGAGCGTGACGCACTTAGTGGCCGAGGTTCGCTCCTCAGCCGTCCGTCTACCAAAGAATTATTTCTAATAATTTCTATGCACATGATGAACAGGGAGTTAATCCTGGGCAGGTAAGAGGGTTTGATGGTGTCCTATATAAACTATGACCATTGCTTATGCCATGATTAGCAGCGTCAAGGTGTCAGTCACGCTGACGTGAGAGCCAAAGCAGATAGATGTGGCTAAGTCCCCTGGCTAGGCGCTGAAGAAGCGTCAGTCAGGTGGCTAAGCACTGAAGAAGTGCCGGTCAGGGCCGACGCTGAATAAGTGCCAGTTCGGGCTTAGTCAGACAGTAGGCCACGCCTAGAGGGGGCGAGCTTAGAAATACCTGACAAGCTGCTTACGCCTACTGTTCCTTCCTTTACCATACTCAATGCACACATACACCGCACAATTTCAGTTTTGGCTAATATATCGCTGGTATTCCTTTACTGGGTAGGGATAGCCCTCCACCCCTGACCTTTTTTCTCCAATATAGCCATATTTGTGCTGAAAATGAACGTTAAACTCCAACTAACTTAGGTTTGTTGTCTTGGGTTTAATTTTTTTAGTACTACGCCTCTGAAGTGATTTATTTTGTGTCGACTGGGACGTAAAACCTTCACTGATTCAGTTAACACAAAATGTGTAAGTTATTGCTGAGACAACTGGCAGTGTGATAGTAGAAGGTGTGCGTGTAGATGATACAGCGAATGATCGATGATCACAAGAGCTCCGTTGAGTCAGCCTGTGAGACGGCTCGTGACATTCAGTCACACACCGACGACGCACGCGAGAAGCGACTTGTGTCGTCCGACATCGACCGACTGATGACGAGCTGGAACGCCGTCAACTCGACTGCCGCCAGTCAGCTGTCAGCCGTCGAGGCGGCACTGGCTGCTTCGAATGACTACCACAGCAAAGCCGATCCATTCGCTGAGTGGCTTGACAGCATGAAGAAGAAGGTGGCTGGTCTTGAGCTGCAGACAGCTGACACGGCCGACATTCAGCGGCAGATTGCACTGCAGCGGGTAACTGTCTTTCTCTCAACAATCTTCACTTGTCAGTTTTGTAAGAGAATCAGCACTATCAGGATGTCAATTAACAGTAATTTAACCCTATTGTATATAGGCCTAGTGCTGCCCTGCGTGGCCGCTATGTTTTCCCGCCCTGCATGGTGAATGTTGTACTGTGTGATTGCGCGGTTTGACTGCAATTGTAGTAAACTAAGATTATTATTATTATTATTATTATTATTATTCACTTTTCAAACCACGTTCCCTTTAGTTTTTTGATACTGTTGGTTAAGTTACATAAAGAGCATCTTTGTTTTCGTTTTTAGTTTTACTTATTTTTCGTTTCTGTGCTGTGTGTTAGATTAAGATGACCATAGAGTCGGCTTTTGAGTGCACGTAAATATACTGTATGATATCGTATCGTATCTGCATTCTGTCAACTGTCAGCTACTTAACATACCTTGCTACAGGCTCAACACATTTGGACAGTCGGACATTTGCGGTTGCGGGTTTGACTACATCAGACAGTGTGGCAATAGCACAAGCATTAACAGTTTCATGTCTGCACCAAAGACATTTCTGTTCACACAGATTTGGGTTAGCTTTTTTAGCTGCGAGAATTCGCTGTAGTAGTTTACATTTACATTACATTTGGTCTGTAACGGACCTTCACAGTTTATACCCAGAGGTTCATTTTTAGAACAGTTGGAGGCGAAGAATCCAGGCTGACCTAGCCTCACGTGGGAAGTGGCTGTTACAATGTTGTTTCTTTGTATATTTTACAAACCATAATGTTGAATTCTGAAAATGGAAAACACCAACAGAGAGATGATGTGTCAGTTTATGTCAGAGATTTTACCCGCACGACATTGTGCTAGTGTGGCAGATGCTATGGTCGTGTGTCTGTCTGCCTGTCAGAAGGCGGCTGAACGGATGGAGTTGGTTTATTCGCCTAGAGGCTAGACTCGGCTTATCCCAGATTGCTTTGGAAGAGAATTCTGTCATCCCCAGCAATGACTTTGTCTTGAACTCTGAACTTAGCCAATTCTTCAGCTCTTTTGCCACAGCAATTAGATCACGGCAAGTGTTGTTGACTGAGTTTGACCAATGACCATTGCCAGTTTTAGTAATTTATCACGCTGAGCATCCACCCTTGTTTACAACGTCATGAGCATGACGCAGCATGTTGGTATGTCTGCTGCAGATGAGACTTGTCGTAGATTGTTGAATTCGGCTGCTGACAGACGAATGTTGAAATGAGCTGCTAAAGATACAGTATGATACGATAAGGTAGGTTAACGTGCGCTCAAAAGTTGACGAGATGGCCAGCTTAATCTAATGCACGGCACAGAAACGAAAAATATGGAAAAAATAAAAACAAAAACCGAGTAGCTCAGAAGAAACGGTTCACGCAATAGTCCGTGGATGCAGTCCGGGAGGAAGAAGTGAAACTACGGGGGTAGGATTTGTGAAAGAGGTAGGTTTAAAGCCGGGAGTGAAAGAGAGATGGAGTTATAGATGTACAGAGTGGTGAATCAGAAGAGGAAGAATTGATGGGTGAAGGTATAGGTAAGTCGGAAATGGAGGAACTGGTACCAGAATGAGGTTGATGAAGACACAAAGGGAGTTGGTTCCAGAGATAAGGTGAAGCATAACGGAAGGAGCGATCGGTTATTTTTAGAGAGGATGATGAAGGTGGCCGAGCAAGAGTAACGACGGATGAAGAGCGAGTACTGCGAGGACGTTGAGTGGAGATGAGCTTATGAAGGTACGGAGGTTGGGTAGTTGTGAGAACTTTGTAAATGAGTGGAGTTTGTATTCGATGGATAATTAGAGCGTGTGTGTCGTGAGTTGGCTGATGATAATGAGAGCATGCCGTGTGTGTGTTGTGAGTTGGCTGGTGATAATGAGAGCATGCCGTGTGTGTGTCGTGAGTTGGCTGGTGATAATGAGAGCATGTCGTGTGTGTGTCGTGAGTTGGCTGATGATAATGAGAGCATGCCGTGTGTGTGTCGTGAGTTGGCTGGTGATAATGAGAGCATGCCATGTGTGTGTCGTGAGTTGGCTGGTGATAATGAGAGCATGCTGTGTGTGTGTCGTGAGTTGGCTGATGATAATGAGAGCATGCCATGTGTGTCGTGAGTTTTGATGGAGATGATTAGAGCGAACGTGTGTGCTTTGCTGTAGACGGTCAACAGTGACGTATTGGCCGGCAAATCCTCGCTGGATGACGTGATCATTGCTGGCGCCGAGCTGAAGAAACACTCGTCGGACGCTGACAACACGGCGAGGTTGGACAGCGAGCTGTCGTCGACCAAGCAGCGCTATGAGGCGCTGGTGAAGAGCTGTGGTGACCGCCTGACACGGCTTGAAGAAGCCGTGCCGCTGGCCGAGACGTTTCACAGCAAGCATGAACAGGTGCTGTCCTGGCTGCAGCATGTCGAGCCAGAGTTGCAATCAGGCAAGGAACCGTCGGGCACCGAGGCTGAAAAACAGCTGGCTGTGAGTAGACATTGACACAGTTTACAGCCGTAGATTGAATGTTGATGCTGTGTACCAGCTGTGTCGTTATATCTAATAAACAATGTGTCATGATGTTGGCTAATATTGTATTATTTCACGTATTTCTCTACTTCAGTGCTGCCTCTGGTATTTTGTTTTACATATCTCTTAACATGACTCTTTCCTTGTTGGCTCCAGTTTATTTGCAGGCTGTCGTCTCATCCTGTCCATGTGCAGATTTGACACTGTCTTGCAGTTTTATTCACCTTTTGTTTTTCTTTCTGTCGCTTACTTCTTTGGTTGTTCACGATATCTATGCTTCTGTTCAACAGTTTTAGCTGCCTTTACGTTTCAATGCTGTGTTTGTTGACATCTCTGGGACATAAAGATGTAATGTAATGTTGAAAGTAGTCTGCGTTGTGTTGTTAGTGGCAGTATCAGATAAGAGATACACCATGTAATAAACATTTGTACTTACCAGTTGTGTAAACGGCAATCGGCCGATACCAACATACTAATCGGCCGATACCGATTATCGGCCGTTTTGCTGATAATCGGTATACGCCGATTAGTGTGTTGGTATCAGCCAATTGTCATGTACACAGTTGGTAAGTACAAAATTTTTATTACATGGTGTATCCGTGTTTTAATTTAGTTTGGTGAATATTAGTGCGAGTGTGTAAAACCAAAAGTAAACAAACATGAGAGTGGCTTCTGTTGCCGCTAAAAGTGAATGTGCATTTTGTAACTTTGCTTTTGCACGTTTTTGTTTTGTCATCACTCTGCAGTCCTTCAAGTAAGTAAGAGTCCTCAGATAACAATCGGAGCCTAAACAACTAACTTAACTAGGACAGCAAAATAGGTTTTTGTATTAATCGGTAATTGGCCAATTGTTAGGTGCCGATTATCGGCCGATTGATAATCGGCCAGTGCCTTATCAGTACATCTCTAGTATCAGGTGTTTGTGTATTGATGGTAAAATGGCGTGAGGTTGAAGATGTGTATGTATGTGTGTTGTCAGCATCTGCAGTCGCTGCTGGACGAGTACAAGCCGATGATGGATGCTTTGAATGATGCTGGCAGTCAGCTGGTGGAGCTGGTTGATGAGCCGGCTGCTGCTGCTGTCAACAGCCTGATGAATGATGACAATGACAAGTATCAGACTGTCACTGACGTGGCGCAAAAACGTGCCGACAAGATTCAGACTCAGCGACGCAAGTCGGCCGAGGTGTGTCCGTCGACGTTTTATGCATGTTTTTAACATGAATGATTCGTTTGTTCTGTTTTGATAATACTAATGATAAATATAATAATACCTGTGCCGTTGTTACGTCACTGCATCAACTTCTCTACCGTTTTTCAAGAGACAACTTAAAACATTTTTATTTACCAAATCTTTCCCATCACCTTAAATTGCTTTCTCATATTTTTGTACCGTGTCCTAGAAGCTACTTAGCTTATGCCACGTTAATCAGTACGTTCTACTACTACTACTACTACTAATACTACTACTACTACTACCTATGCCGACGGCAGTCGCAATTAGGGTGGTAGGATTTTCACCAGCGTTTGTTTGTCTGTCTGTCTGTCTGTCTGTCTGTCTGTCTGTTATTCTGTCTGTTTTTGTGCATGATATCTCTCAAAAACCGATGCAACTAGGATCACCAAACTTGACACACAGATGTTCTAGGATGAGTCCTTTAAACTTATTTGTTCTTGGGTCAAGGGTGCAGGTCACGAGTCAAAAAAACAGTGCCTGTGTGGGTCTTTGCACTCTTGTGAGTGCTGCTTCATCTAGTTTATGGTACTGTCGTCATTGCTTAGCCATTGCAGTGGTTTAATTTAATGAATACACACACAGCGCTTATCAGACAAAGCCAACCTCCTTGGGATTTAGGGTAAGGATTAGTAGGATTACGGTTGGGATTAGAGTTAGGGTTAGTGTCAGGATTGTGGTTAGTTGTGGCAGCATATTGGCGACCATGAGCTGACAGGCCGATAGCCGCTGAGAGGTCTATGCCAAGAATCAGTTATAGACTGACAGTGCATCATGCATGTACTGTGTGTGATGTTGTCAGCTGCTCGGCGAGATGGATGACCTGATTGAGTGGTTTGGAGAAACAGAACGACAAATCACTGACGCAGAACCAATCATCTGTGATGTCAACAAACTGCGTGAACTTTCACGGGATCACAAGGTAATTGGTCACTGTTGTATAACAGGATGGTTAGTTCCGACTTAAACATGTACACTTTTATCAGATGAGCAGTACTTTCAAAAAGGAACACGGTGGGACAGACGCATCTTAACAACGTTACAGATTTTCAGTCAACTGATAATTCCTAATTCCTGAAATAACACTTTGACATGTTTCTGTTTTATATTAATTACCCGCTTCTCTGAGTTACTTTGCATGTGAGTTAGGCTGAACGTTTTGCAAATTAATATTCTTCAGGCTGTTAAAAGCTCAATGCCCTTTGTGTCACTTAAGCCAAGAACTTCAAACAAGCACTGTGTGTCTTGGTGATTTATTTACCCACGCCATCGGTAAGGTTTGCAGTGGCATTTGTGTTTGTTTGTCGGTTTGTCTGTTTTGTCACACAATATCTCAAAACCAATGGAGCTAATATCACCAAACTTCACACAGAAATGTTCCACCATGAGTCCCGGAAACCCGTTTATGTTGGGGTCAGAGGGTCAAAGGTCAAGGTCATGAGGCACAAAAAACATTACCGACGTGGGTCGTGGCACTCTGGTGAGTGCTGGCTTGTGGTAGTTTCTGTGTGTGATTTGTGTGTGTGTGTGTGTGTTACAGACCCTACACGATGACATAGTAAGTCAGCGAAGTAAGGCTCGCGACGTTCTGTCGACTGTGAAGCGGCTCTGTCGAGACACATCGTCAGTCGAAACGGACCCAGTACTGCATGACAAGATGGACGACCTCCAGCGACAGAGCAACGGCTGTGCCAAGCTGAGCGCAGACCGGCTGAGTGTCCTGGAACAAGCCGTGCCTCTGACGTCAGACTTCCACGAAGCCAACGACGAACTGTCCGCTTGTCTGGACAAACTGGAGGATGAAATCCGTCAGCCGGAACCACCGACAGTCACCGCGGAGCAGATCCGTGAGCTGCAGGAGAAAGTCAAAGTGAGTTATTGCTGTGTTTCATGCAATGTTAATTGTAGTTTGCACACTTTAGTGGATAGTGACAATATTTATTCACACCATCAGTAGTCGCGTGGGTAGGGTTTTTAGCGACGTTTATGTGTCTGTCTGTCTGTCTGTCGGTCTGTTTTTCAATGCGATATCTCAAAACTGGTGCAGCTAGGATCACCAAACTTGACATAGAAATGTTCCATGACGAGTCCTGGAAACCCATTTATTTGGGTGTCAAAATGTCAAAGGCCAAGGTCATGAGACACAAAAAAACATTGCTGGCGTGGGTCATGGCGCTCTTCTGAGTGCTGGCTTCTTCTAGTTTTGTCAGTTTTTCACCATCAAATACTTGTTGAGTTGCATTGCTTATCTGTGCTGTGCTATAGACTGCTGGTCAACCCGTCACTGTGACATTGTGTCATTGACCTGTGATGCATGGAATGCTATATTTACTATGCCTGCTAGAAGGAGTGCAAAGTATTGCAGTCAGCTTGTCTGTTTGTATGTCTGTTAGTTTGTATTTCCGTCCGCTTGCGTACTTCAAAAACCACATGTCCAGACTTCATGAAACTTTCTATGGATGTTATCTGTGCTATGGCTCGGTTTTGTGGATGACGTCATCTTTTCCCATAATGGGGCAGAATCAGTCAGATGACATTATGATAGATCGAGTACACCAGGTGACGGCACCAGTCGGCGGTTGCGCTGTTCACACGGGGGGTGGCAAAGTCTGCTATTCTCGATTGCCTTGTTGGTACAGTGAGAATTTTACCTACCCTTCAAGGCCCCCAGCTGCTGTACCAGTAGTGTACTAATGATCATATTGTTGTATTACGCAACAAGTGTTGTACAGATAAAACACGGGGTTAAAAGCAATGAAATTTACAAGCTAATACGTTGTATAAAAGATAAAGGTAAAGGCTTTCCATACTCGTTACCGAGTGTTGGGCCTGGAGCTGATCTCGGTGTACAGGCAGTCAGCCCGCAGGTGACTATAAGTCATCCACTTGGCAGTAGGCTGTTATTACTTTCCGCCAAGCCTGCGGTTACCTTCCCAGCCGTAGAGCATCACTGCTTCTTGGCCAGTACCAAGGTATACTTCTTGGTGACAGAGGCACATAGGTGTGAACAACTTGTTCAACGTTGTTACTCAGCTTTTGCCCCAAGTAGGATTTCAACCCACGACCTGTTGATCGCAAGTCCAATGCTCTACCCGTTGCGCCAAATAAAAATGCCATTCCATTATGCACAAAATTATTTCGTACTGCACGTTTGACCGTTGCAGTTGAAACATATATACACTGTCTTCAGTAGCTATAGCGGTCTGTTGGTATGAAGATTAAGGTTCTTGTTAAGCTACAGTCATATGGAATGGCCTGTAGTCAAGTGTAATGTTTATTTTTCGTGGTTGATTCTGTTGAAAAGAAACAGAGTCGACGGTTTGCTGAAGGTAACTAAGAGCTGGTCTGTCGTGTGATGTGACGTGCAGCTGCAGAAGCAATGTGCTGCGGACATGAAGCCCGTGGCCGACCGTTTGAGTAAGACTGGGTCAGCGCTGATGAAGCTGGTTGCGGAGGATGAGGCGGAAAGAATCCGAGAAGTGGTTGACGACCTGACGTCACGATTTGATGCGGTGAAGAACGAGATGCGACAGCATGCAAACAAGCTGGATGATGCGTTGCAACAGATGTCTGAGGTGTGTGCTTGACTGTCTGTCTGCGTGTATCTGTGTGTATGTCTGATTGTCTGTGTGAGTGTGTCTGTGTTGGTGAGGTATATGGTGCAGTGATATTGCCGTCTCTCTTGCAGACTGTGTTGCCATAAGATAAATAAGTAAGCAGACGGCTACCGTCCATTAAGCTGTCTGTTGCTGAATAGTTTACAGTTAGTGCACAGTGTAAAAGAGGCAGCACATTGATATTAATTATTAACAGTACCCCGTACGGTCTTCAGAGCTATAACGCGCCCGGATTCACTGTTGATTCTGGTGCTATATAAATTGTTTACTTACTTACTTCTTCACTTATGTGCTTATTTACTAGGAATAGGATGATACGGTTTCCAGTCCAGAGGTCATAGGAGACGACCAATCCTGGCTTTAGTTTTTTTGCGTTTATTTTGTGTTGTAGTATACTTTGTTATGGGTGCATGTTTGCGTTTGTTGTGTTAGATGTAGTTTTTCAGCACTAAGCCAAGAGATGAACGTCTGTGTTGGGTCAGACGTAAAATCTAGACTCAGTCAATCGATTATCCAGAGTAAGAATGGTTTGCGATAGCATCTGCTCATATCTGTGTGACTGTTTAGTTGAGATTGTGAGTTACAAATGCTATCAGTTGTAATGATAATGATGATGATGATGATGATGATGACGATGACGTGGTTGTTGACAGTTCTCTGACCAGCTGGAGATGATGGTGGA
>Ga0209363_1000412_pt1 | contig 16312 bp, 7 predicted proteins | sample WorMetexBAHAMAS3_FD_187385 | JGI IMG/M metagenome (GOLD analysis project Ga0209363, IMG submission 187385) | Marine gutless worms symbiont microbial communities from Max Planck institute for Marine Microbiology, Germany - Inanidrilus exumae... | ecosystem: Host-associated > Annelida > Digestive... | reverse complement strand
CCCTTAATATGCAAAAATAATTTTTCATAATATTTTTTCTGAAACACGAGTACATACCTGTATTTAATTATGCACTTTATTTTGAAACTTCAAAAATCGCTATACCCCGCCTTTAAGTTACCGGCCACGAGTGTACTTCCGGCAATTTAAGAACACTAGCCCGCACTATCAAACGAAAATTACTGAACGTGTTCACCGAAAACTTAGTCAAATATGTTCTCAACAGTGGAGGTGTGTACGACATATTTGGGTCATATGCAGCACAGCGCCGGCGGGGGCCTGCCCCCCACAAAGGGGCCTGCCCCTGGACGCCTTCGGCGTCTCGAATTCGACGCTCGCTATGTGACCCCCTAAAACTCTCTTTAGCCCCCTACTTGTTATAGACTCTGGCGCCAGCGCTGATCGATGCAGCAGTTACAGGATTCGGTACATCCAAACGTGCATTTTAGATTCCGTTGACATGTATAACCAAGAAGACATACAGTTCAATAATCAATTTATTGTTAAGATACAGGTTTACTACACCTGGAAACTGTCGCATTGCTACAATTAAGACCGACTCATGTATTTCACTCAAAATTTCACCACGAATACGGAATGACCAGCACTAAAATAACAATTCAAATTAGTATCTTTTATCAACATAATAACGTACTACAGTCGTCATATATACAACGAAACAAATCTGCAATGTATGAAATCGTTCAGCAGTATAAAAATAAGAAACAGTGTTAAAATTAGGGTTAATAGTAACTATTTTATCACAGTGTTCATTTCCATCACACATCAAAAACTACAGTGTATTTGTATGTTGTGTTCACATTTCAACAGCTAGTTAAGTTTCACGTGGACTACGTCAACCTATCATGAACGCAATCTCCTACGAGGTACAGTAGCATCGCTCGAGTATAATACAACAATCAATTATGCAAAGTCTATAAACAACTATTACGCATAGGACAACATTTGGTCCATCAGACAACCTTCATAGGTTTTCATTTTTCAAACAGCTTTTCTGACCTAAGACCGTTTTTGTCTAGTTTACAGGTAAATCAACGTATGCTTTTTCTTCAGCAGAAATAACAAAAATAGCATCAATTGATTGCAAATTAAAAAAACAATAGTTAACACTTTGGATTTTGGAATATAAACGAACAGCCACTATACCTGAACATAAGCAGGAAAATTAGACAGCGATATACAATAGACGGACTTACTGTACTACAAAAAAGGAAAGTGCTGGTAAAAAAATAACAGACGAACTGCCTTATGGAAATGATGTCATCGACTTTATAAGAGAAGCACCCAACACAAAAATCAGAGAAAACAAAACAAACAGTCATACACCGGTATAAACAAAGCTCAATGTTCTGTTAAAGAACTATTCACTATTCATAATGAAAAAAATGTTTAAATTTCAAGGCTATAACATAAACATATTTGCACAAAAATAAATGTACTGTTTACGGCAGCGCAAGTAGTTAATGGCATCAACTGCTGAACTGAAATTATGCATCAAATTTCAGAGGTCTTTCAATGCATTGATCAATATAAGAAACGATGAAAACAAATGAAATTCAAACGTCATTAAAAGGCAATAGAGTTGCAGCAGAGACAGAAATGCAGAATCCTGTCATTCAAAGCACAGCAAAATAATACTGTACTGGGTTCATCATGCAGTGTTTCAAAGACAAACCATTCCCGAGTTACTAACAACAAATAACATGTAGTCAGATATTAGTAATTAAAAACCCCTCACCTGCCTGCACCTATCACTCTAGCAATATTTTAGCCGATCATGAACGTTTTGGCTGGCTGTTACTTATTTATAGTTTCCAATTCAGAACTGCTTGTTAGCCACGGTGCCGCAAATGGTTTAACTTTTTCTCCACTTCATTTTCACATTTCAATCAATCCCAAACCATAACTTTGACAAGAAACAGCATCAGTTGATTGCACATTAAAAAAACAATTAGTTAACAATTAAACCTTTGGGTTTTGAAATATTTACAAAGACCTACTGGACTCCGCAAAAGGAGAAAAATTGTACAGCGGTATACAATAGCAGGACCTTTAATTAGTCAAGATCATCTACTTGATCACCTACTTGATGTTTAGCATTAGTGGTGATAGTTTTTTCTTCTTCTAAAAATAGTTCATTACCATGTTGACCTTAACCTTCAAACTCATCTAGACAGGTTCAAGATGTATCACCATGCCAAATGTCTATGTCAAAGGTCATTTCGTTCAAAGGTTATCATCCACACACGCACACACAACTGACCAACTGCTCTACGGACCACTAATGTCGTCAGTAATAATTAATAAATTAATAATCCATAAACATTGTTTAAACCAGTCTGTTTTGTGTTTTCCACAACGGGAGCAGGATCTCGAGCAAGAAATTAAGGACTGCTGAAGAGAGTTTATTATTATTATTATTATTACTGAGGGTATTTGTAAAGAGCAATGACATCAGAAATAGCAGTACAGTAGCCTATTGTCTACAATTATCTACATAAACTAATTGTCAAGATAGCTAAATGCCCTGATGCCATTTTGCAATGCCAACCAACAATGCTAATACAAGAAAAAGATTATGCACAATAATACACAGTAACTATAAGCAATTTAAATACAGAACACCTTTAGTAAAATACGCTGTTTACGCTGTACATATCCTTAATCAAGGGCTCGGCATAAAAATATCTGTAATGCGAGAACTTCTCGGCCACACTGAAGTATCCTTGGTCATATTCCCTTCCTGCGATATTTCTTGGGAAATAGCTCATCTGTCATTGAGTTTTTACTTGCCTGGAAATGGACTTATACAGCCTTAAACTTGTACCTCACCGGGTGAGAAAATCTACAGCTACAGATACACAAAATAAACATGAAATGTTAACAAATGTACATCAATGCACAAGAAAACGTAGTATCATTTTGATGATTCCTCGCCAGAATCCAAGGAATAAACCCATACTATAAGCAGAAGTTTAGATCATCTACTGTAAAACCCTCCACATTTATGGCATTAGAGGATCCTACATTAGTGAATCTGGTAGTGGTTACACTGTATTCATTTGTTGCTATTCAGCCATGGATCGAATTATCCACAATTACCTACAATTGTATCCATAATCCTAGCATGTTCGTGTGGCCTTTATTTCGCGAATTTTGCGAGTTAAACAAAACACAAAATTAAAGGATGTGAATATACGTTCAATGTGTACTGGCGACTTAAAACTACTCGTGTGTAGATATTGTGTGGTTAAAATAAATGGCGCAAAAATAATTTAGCATGTAAAGTCGCCGACCTTCAGGGCAGCCAAAATCTAAAGGGTTTTACAGTAATTGGTATAGCAACAACTTCAGCCATGGACCCAATTATCCACAATTATCTACAATTGTATCCATAATCCCAGCTACTGTAGGTAGTGACAATTTCACTGGCATAGGCTGATTGACTAAGTTAAGGTTTAACATGACACTTGACACAAAAATTGGTCGTTCTCGAAACGTTCTGTCAAGCCAATCACTTAGAGCATAGTACTGAAGAAACTAAACCTAATCCAAAACAGCAGACAATCACCGGCAAAATTAATAATACTAATAACCCAAAATAAACAATAAAAACACAAAAGCCACGTTTGGTCATGTTGCGGAACGTACAGCTAGGATACGGATCAGGCCTAGTCTTACAGGAGCAGCATTTAGATGCATATACACTGACTAGTCTGATGATGAATTAGACAGACGGCACCTGAAACGCATTTTGAACTGAAACCGTACAAAATGCACGAGATGGCAGTAATTAAATGCATCATGCCTTTACATTTGTGGCAGTGAACATCAACAAAGACGATGAAAAGCCAAAACCACCTTAAATGTCTGATTTTCTGGGCGGCAATATATAACCCCATGAAATTAATAATACTGCCACGACAACATTAAGCAGCTATCTTACTCTAAAATTTGCTAACTCGCTAACTACAATGGGGTAATCGGCATTTCTACGTTTAGCCTAACACTAGATGCAAAACAGCGTTATGATCATCAGGCATAGAGCGTAGTATCTACCATTAGTTGCCACATTACACATGTTACTGCAAAAGATTTTGAAAATATATGATTTGTAGTTTTGAAAAAACTCACTGCAAATTCAGCCAATGTTCAAAAAGTAGAGAATTGCTAAAATGTGATTCTGAATCATTAGTTTGTGTTGTAACTAGCTAATGCACTGGCTATCACCATACAAAATGTGTTTACAGTTATAGCCTCAACATTTAGCTTCATTAACAGTATCTTCAATTCTGGTCCTGCTTTACAATAATGACGATTGATTTATGCAAAAAATAAGAAATTAACTGTGATAGGTCGACGCATTAACTACTCAACCCCTTTCTTTGTTGTCATTGGCGATGCTTGTATGAAGTACACTGAAGCTCAAATTTTCTGGTGCGAAATTGCACTTGAACTCACAGATTCACAAACAACTAGAAGGTGATCAACGAGCTCATACCTCTGTGAAGCCTGAAACCAATGCCTGCACCAGGAAAAGTCAATGCACGACACCTGACACTACGGATTCCCAACCAGTCTGTTTTAGATTAGTTTACAAACCTAGACACAAATGTCCGCAAAAGTGACAGTTCATTTTCCGGAAGGCTAGTGGTTTCACGATAAACGAGTCACCTGTAATTTTGTGAGTAAAGATAATAACACAGGACAGAGAGATGGATGAACGAAACAGGTGGTAATGAAAGATGGAAGAACCGGATGAAAACGAGAGAACAGTTGGTACAGCATAACCTCGCTTCCAGGAGGTAAAAAATGACCAAAAGAATCATGTCTTAATCATCAGCACATACCAAATTCATATGACTCATTTCACAATGGAAATCACCGCACTGCAACTCTTTAATGACTGTGGCACCCGTCACGTCACGGTTGCGGCATACCAAGCACGAACTCTCCGACGCCAAAGTAGTAGACCATCTGAGCAATGCCGAAGAGCGGCGCCATTACCAGCATCCGACAGAATCCGCCCTTGAACAGTGCATGCCAGCCTTCCGTTCGGAATGTACCACTAAACACACGTACACTAGTATTACTAGCCACACACACACAGACATATAACCATTTATGGCCAAGTTTACAAGTTTTACTGTGTTAGCCGGCAACCAAAGTTAAGAACTGGAGGATCTGTGGGACCAGCTTCCTTGTGCTGACTGCAACTAGCACATATGGGTCAATAGGAAGATGTTCTTCTAAGCAGTGTTATTTACACTGTCAGGAGAACATGTTAGTGTTCTTCTGAACAGTGTTATTTACACGGTCTCTGTATACACGGTCTCTACACCATCTGTGTACAGTATACACCATCTGTGTACCACACTGAATAACAAGCCAGTGAATGAGTAACTTCTTAATGGCAGATCAGCACATTTAGAGGCCACTTAGTGCCACAAATAAAACTAAATAATACAAATTAGCCCCGTGTGGGAATGACGGTCGACTCTTCGCAACTGACATTTCTGCCAAGTTCAAAGTCACGTGACACAAAAACTAGGCTGAATATCAAAAATCCGGCCCGGCCCAATCAAATTTAGATATTGTGCCGGAGTTTAAGAATAAGTGGTCAGTTGCCAGCTCCCATTGCAAATGGCGGTGGAGACAGCATTTGAAAACGGTCGGATATCCAACATTGAAGGGTTCGTGACCTTGACTGTGGATCGGGTCATACTGCATACTGTCGTGCATCACTCATCGACCTCTACCTACATGTCAAATGTCATTAAAATCCAAGAAATTTTTGTGGACGGACGGACGGACGTACGTACACAAATGGTCGACCTAATAAAGTGAGAAAAGTCACCAGTAGGAAATGGTAAATGAAAAATGTAAATGCTAAGCTATAGAGCGAATAGAAAATATTCTTAACTGACAGTTTTACTGCATTAAAAGGAACAAAAATGCAAATGTAACTCACATCAAACAGTTGAAAATGCCACTGTACGCCTTCTCTCCATGTGCCTTTGTGATTGTTTGCAGTCGCGTCTTTACAACTACACACCACAACTAGAAGCTAGTTAGTTGGAGTTTAACGTCCCTTTTCAGCACAAATACGGCTATATCAGTGACAAAAGGTCAGGAGTGGAGAGCTATCCCTACCCAGTGAAGGAAGGCCAATGATATATTAACCTCAACCCTGGCCGCCTTTTTGTTTAACAGCCACCAAAAAACGGAAAGGGATCGAGAAGCTCATTTAAATTATCATGCTAGCGCCTACAACAGGGGGAGACAACTATCACACCGCAAGAAAAAACTAAATCAAATACGACATAAACAAGCACACATCCTTAACTAAAAATACACATAACACAAATCAACACATCAAGAAACGGAAGCCAGGTTTAGTCGCCTCCTACAACATCCGGCCTGTAAACAGAATGACTATTCTGGTAGAATAGGAAGGGATGGAAAAGCAAACAATGGATTAAGCGAGTAAGAAATGGAAAAAGGAAAAGTAAGAGATACTAAAAGATAGATTAGAAGGTGGGGCAGTGAAGGGATAAGGGGGTCGCCCGGGGCCAACGACCAGAAGTGTCAAAGCGTTAAATTCAAAGAAACTGGACTACACTCCAACTGTACATCATCCATTACTGGTAGCAAGAATGTAGGCATGACAAATCTTCACCACTTAACTTCACAAAATAAGACCATGCTCTACAACATGGAGATCATATCTTGATCATAGATTACTGTGACGTCACTTCGCCCTATCTATACAAAAGTCTCCACTGCTGCTGACAGACCCGCGCGACGCTGAGGCTCAGCGCATGCTAAATATTCCGTATCGCATCATATGGCAATCAAACCATTACTTCTACTCAGCCTAGCTGCTGAATACAGATCTCGATGGTGGGTGTGATCGACAGTTGTCCAGCGACCATTAGTAGTTTATGACACTCACCGGCGAACTAAGACCATCAGCCGTCAGAGAGATATGGTCGAAAATCGCTGTTTGAACCTACCCCACTTCTATTTGTCACCCCCGTTGGGGGTGACCCCATCGGAATTTCGCCTAGATTTCTGGCATCAGAAAACTAGAGTCACTGGGCTATCGTACAGCGTTGTTTGTGTGATCCTAGGTTTAGCCATCTTAGTAGAGCACCAACTTGTGACAGACAGACAGACGGACGGACACACAATAACGGCAAGTAGCGCGTTAGCATAGCGTCGCACGGATAAAAAAGGTTTAAACAGTGGTAATTCCCATGGTGATCTCGCGAGTTGACACCTTCTAAACACTACCTTTCCAGTGCCTGCCCTTCTTTCTTTCCACCATCCACAGCCTGGAGTTAAAAATGAAGCACTAAACGATAGAATAACGTCGTTACCACTATAAATAATCTACGATGTAATGTGTATGAAAGTTATTTATACCATCAAGTGGAGTTACACAAAGTGCTGCAAAGCTTCCAGCAGTAAAACCGGAGATGAAAGATACATAGAAGACTGCTGTTTCGCTACCTTCTCGACGTCTGCCCTGCATATAATGCACAACTGATGGACTAGAAAATCAATTCGTTTATACATGGCTTTTCACGATTACTACACTCAGTTTTTGTTTACCCAAGAACTGGAAAATTACCAGATAAACACTTCTCTATTGCACTAGTCTGCACTCCGCCCGAATGTTTATTTGTCAAAACACCCAATACAAATTAATTGACTGAGTTAAGGTTTTAAGTCCCACCCAACACACAATAGGTCATTTTGGCAAAATTCTTCGCAGATAATCTCTTGGCTTTGTACTGAAAAAGTAAATCTAATACAACAAAAGCAAACATTTGTCCGTAACAAAACATACTATAACACAAAATAAACACACAATAAACTTAAAGCCAAGTTTGGTCGCCTCTTGTGACCTCCAGCCTGAAAATGGAACTGGCCTATCCTTAAAGAAGTAAGTAAATAATTTATATACTGCGAGAAAGAACAAATGAATCAGGGCACAGCAATACAAATTGCAGACCGATACTTCTATCAGACCGAGTAGCAATCAACTGACCCATATTCACCTGGAAATCACTATCTAACCCTAACGTCAATGTGTACAGTGCGGACTCACTAGAACATTAAGGTTCGCAAAGAGCGGGAAGTAGATGACGGAGAAGGTGACGTCTCGTGCAGCCGTCGCACCAAAGCCTTTGTAAAGACCAAACAAGCCTCGCTGTTTTAACAACTGCAGCGCCAGACTGGACGCCGACAGTCGCACGACTCCGTTAGCGCCCGCCACGACGTCCGCGCCGCCGCTAGTCTTACCCGCTGTCACAAACAGTCACATCTGCTACCTTGCACGTTTCACATTTTTAGGCCACATTGCATGCATGCAGTGCAGAAGATATGGCCTACTGCTACAGATGTCACACGTAGCGTGGTCTGTGTGTCTTGGTCACACGGACATGCCCTGCAAAAACAACCGAACTAATCTAGATGCAGGTTGGGTGTCTGAATCGGGTGGGCCGACAAACCACGTATTAGATGGGGGTTGAGATCCCCGACAGGAAGGGGCAGTTTTTGGAGATTGTAAGGCCCACTAAAAAACACTGCTGTGGTGTGCACAGCAAAAGGGATCATTCAATCATCAATAACAGCATGGATCATACAGTTTACCTGCAAATTACACCATGCCTGCCCTTACTCCAGAGCCGCAGGTCATTACTGCCCTTTGGCTGGTACTCGTTTTACCGTCCCACGAAGGTTAGAAAGCTGAGTCGACCTGGGTGGCTAGTTACATACTGAAATAAAGTGCCGCCCCTGGGAGTCAAACCTGGTCACGGTCAGCTGAACATTACTAACCGGGCTCAGCGTAAGTTAACCTCGTTGATGGAGACCAATGCATTACCACTATGCCAAACCGCCACTTTGATGCTCCAGAGTCCACGAGGATGCCTTTGCATCACAATGGCCTGCTGTGATCTTGACCTTTACATTAACCAGGTCATCAGTAGCGGCTAGTGAATATTCCCGGTCAGTTTAATCAAAATTGTTCAAAGCGTTCATGAGATGTCATGGTAACAATCTCTTCGGACAAACAGACAAATGGACAGACAAATAAACACAGTGGACAGACAGCCCGACAACATAATGCAACGGCCGACACTGTCGGGGGACAAATGCATAAAAATACAGGTTTTCTGTGACTTTGTATGCCCAGAGACGAAAAATATGCCCATACAGACATACAAAAAGGAATAGAGCCACAACTGTGCAACACTACCGAAAAGATACGGTAACAGGTTATAGAATACCAGTTCGGCCAGCATCTTGAAGCTGTATTTTTAGAAGCTCCATCGGCGTCGTGACAATTATCTGGCTCATCCCGGCACCGGCACCAGACAACATTTCGCGGACGTACGTCAGCGAGCCACTGCAAGTAACAGTCAAGTCGGTGTATGATGACGGCAGAGGACTAAGTCTCCTGGGCAGACGTAACAATGGCACCTTGCCACACAAAAGTTTTGTTATAATCACCATTGGCATCAAGGAAGAAAAACTGCTAAATTCACTTCAAAAATGGCCACATACTGGAGTGTGTTAGTTAGTTGGAGTTTAACGTCCCTTTTCAGCACAAATATGGCTATATAGGAGACGAAAAGGCCAGGGGTTGAGAGCTATCCCTACCCAGTGAAGGAAGGCCCGCGATATATTAACCTCAACCCTGGCCGCCTTTTTGTTCAGCAGCCATCCAAAAAGGGAAAGGGATCAAGAGGCTCGTTCAAATTATTACCGGAATGTGTGTGTGTCTGCACTCATACACAGGTCTGAGGTTTTCATTTAACCAAACTAATAATAACAAGTGTCTAAAGTAATTTGGTAAGAGGCCGCAACACCGTCTTGCCACCGCTTACAGCATCAAATGCATTTGTCTGCAGCATTTGCCATATATGCCAGCATATGTACGTTACGATAGTCCAGCAAGCATCCTCCTTCAAAAGTTCCCCCTATGGGGATCAGCACTGCCATCTAATACATGGCTCCTTGGACCCACATCAGTAAGTCTCCCAAACCGCATCTCAATCAGTTCCGCCGTTTTTCGCCACTCAACCACGTGCCGAAAACACAGAGAGACAGACAGACACGAGGACCTTGCTACGTGTGATATTTGTAGCAAAAGCCGCATCTGTGCACTGTTTGTGGGCGATGCGGTCTGATAACAAAACAATACATCTCAAATACACTTTTGTTACTATGTTAACAATAACCAAAACTAACGAAAATAAAAGGTAAGGGTACCATAGTCCTTACAAGGCTGCTCATCACCCCTGAGCCTACAGTCAATGATACATGCCTGTTGCAATGCCAGATCTGTGGTTACCTTTCTGGCTGCAGAGCACTGCCAATGTCCACTGGCCAGTACTCGTTTCCCATCCCGTTGTGAGTAGGAGGCTGAGTTGGATGAAGTGGCTGGTTACATATCAAGACAGTATACCCGTAAACAGTCACCCATCAATAGGCTCAACAAACAATAACCTGGTTGATGAGACAATATGACAAATTGCCATCACAAAATGCCTTTAATTAACTGTCATAAAAATTAGCCCCGTACGGCACTGACGGTCAACTCTTCGCAACTGACGTTTCTGCCAAGTTCAAAGTCATGTGACACAAAAACTAGGACAAATTTCAAAAATCTGGCCGGAAAAAAATTTAGACATTGTGTCCTAATTTAAGAATCCGTGGTCAGTTGCCAGCTGCCATTGTAAATGGTGGAGGAGATAGCTGTTGAAAATGGTCGGATTTCCAAGTCTGAAGGGCTCATGGCCTTGACTTTGGATCGGGTCATGCTGCATACCGCCGTGCATCACTCATCGACCTCTACCTACACGCCAAATTTCATTGAAATCAAAGAAACTTTGTGGACGGACGGACATACAGACGGACATTTGGGATCGGCTTTATTAGGTCGACTCTCTCGAAGAGTCGACCTAAAAACGACACTAAGGAACCGTGATGACTAAATTATGCCACGTCTCAAAAGATGATCCAATGCACACTTGCAATTACAGCTAAAACCAAAATGATCTTAGATAATACACTGGTGTATCATTACTTCTCTAAATAAATGTGTAAAATTAAAGGTTCTAGGAAACACTTACTCTGGCTTTTTTAAGTGATGCCTAAAAAAGTCGTTGCCAACAAGCTTGATTGCTTTTTCGGGTGTTATCAGCAATAAGTTGACACCAGAACCTGGCAAATAGTCACACATATGGATATGATGCAACGGCTATGAAATCAGCAGTCTGTGGCAAATGGAAAGAAGGAACACAAAAACAACAACACAACAAAAACAACCAGAACAAGAAAAGGAAACTATTAATTAGCAAGTGCTATTTCAAGGACTGCAGCTGACACTTCAAGGACTTTTACAAGTACCTTACAGAACCACATCTGTTTTCAGTACATTATGTCAAGTTTTACTACGGGGCAAGAAACCAAAAACTTGACCTCCAAGTATATGCAATACCGGCAGTTCACCCAGTCAGCAATACACAAAGGCATTTTATTTAGAAGAAGAAGAAACAATCTCAGTATTAAAAATAATATACAGAGCAAGTTCCAGTTAAAAAATACGTTACCAAAGTTTAGTAACTTTATGTCACCCTCAACTTAGTGAGGTAACAGCTGAAACTCACAGAGAGAAGTGCCAGTTACCTCGGTACATTCCAAAAAACCCTTCTCGTGAGAACGTCTTCACAGCACAGTCCATACTGTAACACAAAACCATCCAGAAATCAGAAGGGGTTTGGCGAGCTCTCTGCAGAGCCTGAAAGAAACTAGATGTCACTCAGTAGTGATTGCAATTCAGACAACTTATATAGCACTGTAAGCAACACAAGCGCATTCAAGGGTGCTTTACAATCACGAACGGTCCTGCTGCACAAATAAGATTTCAAATAAACTAGTTTTCAAACCCAGAAAACTACTAAAGCCAGGCATGGCCGCCTCCTACGACCTCTGGCCTGAAAACGGAAAAAGACTACTCTCGTTTCAGCGCTTCATAAATTTGTCACTCACTTACTTACTTAGACACTTGCCCACTTACTGACAGCCCCTGGACCCACACGGGGTTTGACCATCACAAGTGTGGTCAATTTAGGTGGATGCTCAGTGTGATAAACTGGCGATGGTCATTGGTCGCCAGTTTGTCACACTGAGCGTCCACCTCTGTGTACAGCGCGATGGGCGTGAGGCAGCACGTCACACAGTCTGTCTGTGTTAGTTGAGAACTTGTACATACAAGAAACAAATCACAAAACACTACTGGGTTAACGCTGTTCACACGTAATGTGCTCTTCCTGCAGGTAAACGAACAACATCAAAGTATTAAAAGCAAAGTCATATTCACAACAGTTTTTATTAATGCTGCAATGAATCTTACAGATTTCTGTAGGCACGTGCACCATTGGGTCCGATCTGCTGATTCTGTAGCCGCGTCTTAACAAGGTCAATTGGAAACACGCACGTTACGCCGACGATGCCTGCCACGCCACCGTTAATGATGCGAGGCAACATACTACACAGCACAACATTGTTACATCTGTTACGGCATTTCCATACAAAAACACGTAAAATAATCGCACAAGTAGAGTTATTATCACAGTTGCAGGCAATAACACCACCACACTGCGGCCGGTCCTCGTGTGTGAAATGACTTGCCGTCATATCTGCCACAGGACACTTATTTGTGAAACTAGCTATTAACATTAGAGTTTAGATTAAGACACAAACTACAGACATTTCATCGCGTGCATGTATATTAGTAAAAATTTTATGTGCATCCCGCTACTGGGTCCAGATGCGATTTCTTTGAATGCAAATATTGGGGCAAAAAATCAAAACTGAAATTGAATCAACATCGAATTCTTTGTAATGACTTTATAATGAATGCACTTGCATATCTCAAAAACCAAACGTCTAAATTTCACCAAATTAGTACGTCAACTGTGACCATGGCTCCATCCTCCATTAATGGGAATGCAATGTTATGTACTTGCTGCTTTGCAGATGATGTCGTTTTTCACATAATGAAACAAATGGGCAGCCAGAATCAAAGACAACACATGTTTCATGCAGTTTGCCAGGTGGTGGCACCAGTCAGAAACAAGACAAGATTGTTTGGTCGAGTTTACCACGTGGCGTCACCGGGTATGAAGTCTGCCATCTCCGACTGTAATGGGAATGGCTTATGGTCTGTTAGGAACCTGCTCCAACTGTCCCCAAAAGTTTCATTTTGGGACTTGGTCCAACCCTGAGTAAGTCCAGAAAGAAAACCACTTAAACAAACACTACGTGAAACAACAAAACATTAATCACTTAATTAGCAAGTGTTGATTCACTCAGTCAGATAATAAGATGTGTGGACCAAGATCAAACCATCTCACTCAGTTATATCACAGTGATATGGCAAGATGTCCTAAAAACTAGATATGGTTACAAACGAAAGGAAAGACTAACACATATGATCATGATCAAATTTAATAATAAACGTCTACTGAAAACTTACGAAAATTTCTTCTTCTGGTCCATGGCCAAGAAGTAGTTATTCGATTACTTGCAGTGATATGTTGAGGATATGTTATTTACGTTGAGCACAAATGTGATGAATAAACGCCAATTATCTGCAATAACAACAATAATAACGATAATAGACACATTTCTATCCTGCCAAAAGGTCACAATACCTATATTTGCCAACTAAATTCCCGTGTTCCAATATAATGTCTTTGCAATTCATCAATCAATCAATCAATAAAACATTCATAACACACACAGTAGTCAAGCACAGGCTCGAATCTGAGGTGCAGACATTCACAAGGTGGCAGGGGATACTGAGATATATGAGTGAGTGAAGAGAAGTTTTAAAATAAAATAAAGATTTAAGTGTGGCCAGGGTTTGAAGAGATATGATGGCTAAGGGTAGATCATTCCATAATGTCAGTGCTGAAGAGCTAGAGACGTGTCTGCCAAACTCGGAAGTTAAGGTTGGTACAGCTAGAAAGTTCTGATCAGATGGATAATGTAAACAAGTCGGTTCGTACTGCTAGAGATGCGAGTACAGACAGGTGGGCTGGGTGACTGAAAGGGATTTGTAGGTGATGATTGCAAGTTAATATTTAATACGAGAAGTGACCCACAGTCAGTGTAGATAACGTGGGAGAGTTGTGGATGGGATGGAGTGATATTTGGGAAGCACAATTTGAGCCACTGCGAACTGTTTTGGGTACACTGGAGCTCATAAATATATGACACAGAGGTTCTATAGACCTAAATGATGGAACTGGAGTAATATAACCATGATTGAACCAGTGTAACAGCAAGGGCAGCTGCCATGTCATCAGCAAGAGCAGATCGAATATGACTCACGTCAAAATACACTGACTGGCAGATCGAAGAAGTGCGTTTATTTACAGACAAGACAGCTGTCATAAGTAATGCATAAAGACAGTGATATTATGTTATTTTATCAACAGTTTAGATTAGCAAACTGCTCATTCGGATTGTCATCAATGACTGTGCTCATTCATTACTGAACTAGGATTAATGCGAATCTTATCTACTGCACTTACCAGTAGGGATGCTGAATGCTCCCAGTTAACCGATTTCCATTTATGGAATCGAAAACCGGTTTGGAATTTAGCTAACTGGTTTTCGAATTGTCGCGCCTGCGCCGGATCCCCATCATCATTATGCAATCATTGCTGACATTGGTTAAGATAAGCAGGATGGGAAAGAGGCTAGTCACTGCTGACACAATCAAGTGTGTGCATTTAGTTGGAACATGCTGTCTTTGCATCCCTACTCATTGCTGGTGAGGCAACTTGACGGGTGGGTTCGCTATTGCTTGTTCTAAACTCAGTTGCTTTCTCATGCTAAGTACTAGTGTTGTGAAACGGCAATCGGTTTACCGGTAATCGCTTCAAAAACCGATAATCGGTTTGAAAAATTCAAAACCGATTATTGATTTTTTTACTACGTAATGATGGCACTATCGTATCGAATATCGCTATAATTCCCGCTCAAACGATTCGATATTTCGCACTACTCTACTAAGGCGGCGCATTGTCCGTCGTCGCGCTATCGGCGTTACCATCAAAGAGACCGACAGGCGCGGAGTAATTAGTGTCACACTCACATTCCTAGCCAGAACGCGAAGCCACGGCATCCATCTGTTTCTCATTAACCACTTTAGCCTTGACACCCACTGGTGTTTGCCACCGGCACCGCCAAATAATAATGACGTTTCGATTACCGGTAAAACACCAGTTTCGGCAAACCGATAATCGGTTGTGAAAAAAATTCGGTTTTCACATCACTGCTAGGTACAAAAATTAAAGATGCCATTGCTTCATAGCACTGGACCATGAACATTCTGTGACTGCGGCTGGATATAGCTGGTTTTCTGACCTGCACTAACAGTGCAGTTGAAAGTCAGTTAGCAGCTGCTAGCACTGGTCACCGCTGGCCTACCTTCCCCAGTACGTGACTAATATACACAAGCAAAACCAGACTAGCCCCGACTAGAATATAAAAACATTACTGGGGACAACGAGCCAGTACATGCCTAGCAGCAGAACTCAAAAAGCAGAACATTTCAACTAGGGGCCGTAAAAAGGAGGTATCGTATCCGCTGTCACCATCATCTTACCAATTGTCTTACCACTGTCGGTTGCCAGTCTTACCAGTTTGGGCCTCCCCGGGGATCTGGCTCGGTCCGACGGGTCATGCAGACTTGCGCAGTCACCCATCCATTTGATGTTAACAGAGTTTGCAGAATCATGCTTTGCAGTAACCATGTCTGCGTTACTACGATATCAAACATTATCTCAATGCGAACTACCAGCTTGTACAAAGACATAACTTGCACATCATGAATTTTGCTGTTGTTTTTTCAGAATTAACGACTAACGAAACGAGCACAAGACAAGACACGCCCACTTAATTATACTGTGTTACATATTCTTCGCTCGTAAGATGGTAGGGCTGGGCTAAACGACTAAATAGATTATTCGATTATTCGTGATTCGTGAGGCTGTGAGCCTGGACCTTTGTTTAGATAAGGTGTGGCATTATTGTCTAACTAGTTATCTTTTGTCCAGGGCCACCGGGAATTCCCACCTTAAAAATTCACCCGTATGGCAAACGATTCCCAAAAATTCCCGTTATCAAAACAGTATCGAAATGCTTGTGTATTTGAATATATTGGACATGCATTGGAGTTTAGCATGTATGATGTATATTA
>Ga0209363_1000411_pt1 | contig 16320 bp, 13 predicted proteins | sample WorMetexBAHAMAS3_FD_187385 | JGI IMG/M metagenome (GOLD analysis project Ga0209363, IMG submission 187385) | Marine gutless worms symbiont microbial communities from Max Planck institute for Marine Microbiology, Germany - Inanidrilus exumae... | ecosystem: Host-associated > Annelida > Digestive... | reverse complement strand
AATGATATAATTCATGATTTTTATAGTTGATTTAAATCTTGATTTAAATCACTTGATTTAAATCAAATCCACCGTGATGGTAGCCTAACAAAACATCCTCCTTTTCTCCTGCCTCCAGCCGAAGTTATAGATTCTGGGACACTATAGTGACATGTTTACACCGACTAAGGTGAAATTTGTCCTGTCGTATCTCCTTTCCCATGGAATCAGTTGGTGCATCATGTTGTGCCTGCAAGGCAGGAAACGTCAAATTTGACCAATCTTGGAATTTTGGCGGGACTCCTATGCCTACCCCCTTCACTGATCAGGGCCAAATTTGGCATGCAAAACTGAACATGTGATTTGCTGTTGTGTTCCAAATTTCTAGCTTGATTGATACATACTGTCACCCCTCCTGGGCAAAAAGCCGCCAAAAAACACAATTTTGAGCAAATTTTGAACTTTAGGGTGCTTCTGTACCCACCCCTGTCGCTGTTCAGGGCCACATTTGGCTTGAGAGAGGGATCCATGCTGTATTCTACCTCGTCAAATTTCACTTTGATCGGTTTATACTGTCGCCCTTGCCAGATGAAAAACAGCAAATTTGACTGAATTTTGAACTTGGGGTTTCTGTACCAACCCCTTGCCTGATCAGGGCCAAATTTGGCATGCAAAAGTATGCTTGTGATTATGCTTGCATGCCAAATTTCATCTGAGTTAGTTTATTCTATCACTCTTGTGGGGCTACTACCCCCAAATTTCACCATATTTCATTTTCATCATTCTGTAGTCGTGCCACATGGTGCAGAGACAAAGTCCAACGTGTACATAACTGCAAGCCTTCCCATATCCAATGATATCAAAGTTGTTTCTGAGTTCACTGGGCTTAATGGCAATCTTGCATTCATAAACATTACAATTTAAAAGTGTGAGTATAAATACTAGTTGATGTGTTAATTTCTTGCACTATGATATGTCACTAATACATTTGTATATTACATGTATATTGGGCATGTACAGTGCAGAGGACTTAATAAGACTTAATCAGTCTCAATAGTTAATGAGCTTTTTTGATTCTGCGTGGCATTGTGTCAATTTTGCTGATTATCTTTGTATGTATAGTTAGATGTTGACACTTTTCTACTTTGAATTTGTGACACTTAACTTGTTGGTTGTGTCGCATCGTTAACATTACTTTTTTATTTGTTCATCAATAAATGCCTGTTTACTGGCACTTTAATTTCAGTTTGACGTGAGTGTGTCTCGGGATGGAAATGTGCACTTTGGTGACGTGATAATGATCATCAATCCACAGCCGGAAGATTGCTCGCGATGCATGCACAGTCTTTGTATGACTCTTGCTGAAGACACCATGTTCAATGTCCAGAAAAGACTTTGTGCTGCGGAAAAAGATGTTGTTGGCTCAAAGCATGTCTTAAAGCCAGACATTCGGTCTGCTTTTGTGGTTAAAAGGTAATAGTTTTTTTTTTCAGTTGAACTGTTTGTTAAAATTGCCACTGCTGCATTGTTAGAACGTGCTAACAACAGCTGATATGGCTCCGAAATAGAATTACTATAAAGTAATCATTATATTTTAAGTTATGCTTTTTGTTTAAATTTTGTCCATTAATCATAATAAATAGTCATCAAAATGGAAATCATTGAAAACGTGTGATTTGGTTAAATTTGTTGCAGGTTTATTTGAGTATTATTTGGCAAGTAACTGTGAACTTCTACTGGTACTTTTGGTTATAATTGTGGAATGTGAAGGAGAAGAGAAGTATAACCTCGAGTTTGCGCTGTTCTAAGGCATAAGATGTGGACATGTAGTGAATTAAAATACATAGAAGTTGATACATAGCTAGTTTACAGACACTGACAAATGATGCTGCACCATGTTACAGCTGCGATGGATCACATGATGGTGATATACTGCGCTACTGCCAGCCATTCTACTTGAGTACTGCTGATGGCAAGGTGTCTGTTAGATTCAGTTTTTGCCTGATTTTATGGCTTGCACTGATTAACTGCAGATTGGTCGTATGCTGCAAGTCGGACTATTTAGGCAGCTTTACTCAGGTGCCATTGCTGTGATAGATGCAGCTTATAGTAGCTGGAGTGGCAGGAGTTTCTTACATGGAAGTAAGGATCTGAGGAATGGAGAGCCATAACAGGGTCCAAAGGTAGAGCTTTCGCAGAATAAAAAATTGAACAGTTTTGCCAAAGATATACATAATATTTTGCCCTTGAATAAAAGAAAATATCATGTTATAAAATGTACTTACAGTAGCAATTATTATATTTGATGTAATATAAGAACATGATATGATACCATGCGGAAGATTAATGTGCGCTCAAAAGCTGACGGGATGGCCAGCTTAATCTAGCGCACGGCCCAGAAATGAAAAATAAGGAAAAAAATAAAAATAAAAACCGAGTAGCTCGGAAGAAACGGTCCAGGCAAAAGTCCATGGAGGTAGTCCGGAGGGAAGAAGTGAAAATAAGGCGGGTAGGATTTGTGAAAGAGGTAGGTTTTAAGCCGAGAATGAAAGAGAGAGGGAGTTATAGATGTACAGAGTGGTGAAAGAAAACATATCTGTGTCATAGACATTTATTTTGTTTAAGCTGCTTCACTTTGGCAGGTGTGTAAGTTTTTCTTTGATGTTTAATATGAGTTCCAAATAAATATATTGACGAATGATCACTTGCTCACCTCACAGTTCACAAAACGACAAATCATTTTAAGAGGCTGTGGCCCTATTTGGAATCGCCACTGTACTTTTTTACGTGTTCGTTATTGAAAGAAGGTGGCATAGTTATGCTGTGATATGCAGTAACAGAGCCATAGTTGGTGTAGGATGACTGAACTTGCGTAATCTGGCAGCAAGTTAAAGTCCAGTAATTTTACAACATTGCGTCACTTTATTTTTCTCTAAAACCAAAGTCTAAAACTTTAGTTTTAGACTTTTAGTTTACAACTAAAGTTTAAACTGAACTCGGTCTAAAACCAGATTTTAGTCGTTGAGTTTAAACTTTAGTTTTAGACTACAGTTTTAGCCTTTAGCTTTAGTGAAAGATAAAGTGACCCATTGCATGAACCTTTGCAGCCAAAATGTTGAATATTAGTTCAAAACTGAGACATTGATGATATGACATTATTCCTATTATAAGTAGGAATTGTTTAGTGATGATTATTTACTTTAGGCTGATAGGTAAATTTTACTGCTGTCTATTTTTTTCAATAAGGCTGATATGTAGGCAGCTGTAATTTTGGAATTTGTTGTAACATGTTGCAGCATTTTCTTACCAGTGACATGAAAAGTTTCATGCTACAGTCGAAGATGGCTGGACATAATAAAGTGTGGCTGTCAAAAGAGGCATCACGTCTCAGTGAATGGCGAATTGTTCCATTTCAACATAAATTTCGTATGGAACTTGAACAGACGCCAGTGCCAGTTAGTTTTGTGATTAATCTATGCAGAACCTGTTTGCTTAATGTCACTACTTGTTGATATTATTTCTATGTAATAGACACAAGGATTTGTCAACTTCCAAAATGTCGTGCAGTTATAAAAAACATTGGAAAAGGATGGAGAATAAAGGTATATAGCAAACAAAAACGATAACTTTTGCTCTGTAATAACCATGTCCCTGTAATGCACATTTTCAGAATGTCGCCACTTTTTAACAAAGTGACTACCTATAACCTTGAGCAATTCTTTGGCTTGGTTGCAAGAGTTAAAATTGTATGTTACATCTGATTTACTGCTTGATATATTCGAGCTATTATGTTGTATTTTCCGAAGTGTGGGATTTAGGAAGGTTTCAAATAGCTGAATGAGGTCAATGGGTAATGGCGACATTCAATTTCTTACTACACTGCCATAGTAACTATGTCTCTGTCTTGTACCATTTACATTTTATTACCACTTGTTTTTTGAAAATAAAAATTGGTCATGTGACCACGTCTCCTTTTGGGGATAATTTAGTATGCACGGACTGGCATTATGCTACTGGCATAAAGGGAGCATCGCCTCTTCCTCCAGGAGTCTGTTGGTGGTGCCGGATAAAGAAAGGATGTGTCCAGGCAGGGGCACAACCACGGCTGAAAAGTTGAGGGGGACCAAGGTTTGGGTCCCACCACCGGGACGCTTGCGCCCGGCCATGTCCCAACACCGGGGTGCTTTTTGGGTCCCAACACCGGGACGCTTGCGCCCGGCCATGTCCCAACACTGTGGCTGGGGGGGGGTGCAGGAGGGAACCCCCGGAAAATTTTTGAAAACTCAGATGCTAAAACCTGCATTCTAGTGACTACTATGCTCATTAGTGGGCTCCCTAGGACGTGCATATCCGAGCAAAACAACAAGCATGTCAAGGGCTAAATCAGTTCCGAAATTTCAACTTTTCTGTCGTGGTTGCACCCCTGTTTGTTGGCACCAAAAACCAATCAAACGGAAATTATGAAGCAATACTTGCTGTGAAATTTCTTGCTTTTTGAAAACTACAGCCAAGAAGTTGGGGGACGAATACATGTGTGACAATTGGTCCCCCCCAATCTAAAAGTTGGGGGACCAGTCTTCCCTGGTCCCTATTGTTGTTGTGCCTATGTTTCCAGGTTATCGGTGTAGTCAGTGCTTTGTCTTTCCTTCAGTGTTCTGATACTGTTGGTTGGATGACAGGCAGGGCAGGGCATCCAGCCTGTAAAGAACCATGTACCCAAGATAGATAATCCCGAAGGTTCTGTTCCAAAACAGATGGAAGAAAAATTGAGGGGGAACTGGCTGGCCTTGGTTTACCTGGAAAACGACCATTAAAACAAAACAAGAGATGGTGGTGGTGGTGACATGAGCGGGTACTTGCCATAATCAGTCTACATATGAATTTAACCGCTTCACCACCCAGCTCTCCGGATATATCCGGCACAGTAAAAAATTCCATATGCCATGTCTGCCGGATATATCCGGCGGAACACCCCTTGTTTGTGTTGTTGCTTGGCAATAGGAATATTCTATCTATGGCATATGCATTATTTTTGACTGTAACCCGCTGGCGCTGGGAATGCTTTCGATGTGGCAGTTAAAGGGTTAAAGCTGGTTCGTAGCTTCACCTTTTCTAGACGTTGATTGGAGGTCACGGGCATCTGTGCACGAACGTGTTTGTACAGACTTGGCAGTATAGTGATGAGGGATCAAGGAGAGTGATTTCCATTTACCTCTCGTGCATATTAATAATGCACTGATGTTTGACAGTGTATTTATTTTTGTATTTAATATTTGACATTGACAGTACATGATGTACTATTGCTGCAGGCAAATGTCAAGGTTCTCATCAACCATGCTAGAACCAACATGTGCCTATGCCTTGAACTTCAACATTACCTAAGGTTTGCATTGCTGGTCTTGTATGTATTGAATATTTGCATATTGTTAAATATGGTAGACAAACAGGTGTTGTGCATTGCTGTGTGAAAATAATATTTCTAGAAATAAATGAATATGGTTCTTGCATGACTTGATTTAGATGTGCTGTCTTAGTGAAAAAATATGTAAGAGCAACATTGAAAAGGAATGGAAAAATTTTCATTCTGGTTGTATCCTATGTTTGCACTGATAACAGCAGCTTTCCATAATTTGCTCCATCTTCCATAAGCGGCTATTAGCCTTCAATAGTAACTATGTGCCTATCTTGGAACTCGTATGCGGTCTATCAAATGGCGTTATTTTCAGTGACCTTGAGTGATCCATAACTACCCCCAATGCACCCTATTATCGATATTTTGTACCGCTTTTCATATCTTTGTAGTGGGCGGAGAGAGAGACTTCAAATTTGGTAGATAGGTTGATCATAGCAAGTGATAGCCCACGTCGACAGGTAGGCCCTGAAAGGGGCGTGGTCACGTAACGTGAACCATTTAAATTTTGGTGGGCACCAACCATATCTGTGGTATGGCTGAAGCGTTAGTGGTCAAATTTTGTATGCAGGTAGGCTATGTCAAGTCCCAGCTACTCGGTTTTGTTTTTATTTTTTCCTTTTTTTTATTTCTGTGCCGTGCACTAGGTTAAGCTGCCCATCTCGTCAGCTTTTGAGCGCACATTAATGATCTACTGTATCGTATCGTATTGTGATGACAAAGGACCCTTAAAAGGGGCCTTTTTCAGGATCACGTGACTCACTTTAAATTTTTGGGAATCCAGTGATATCTCAGGAACTGCTTTAGCTAGAATCGTCAACTTCTGCATACAGGTAGAATGTATCAAATACTAACCTATGGATGACGAATCCCCTAAAAGGGGCGTAGCCAGGGTCACATGACTCATTTCCTGTTCTGATGCCCGCAGTCATATCTCTGGAACGGCTGAAGCAAGATTCGCCAAATTTTGTATGCAAGTAGAATGTATGAAATGCTAGCCTTGGGATGACAGACTACCCCCTAATGGGTGTGGTTGGGGTCGCTTGACCCATTTTCTTGAATTTTGCTCCCTAATCATATCTTTGTAGTCGGTGAAACTAATCACTTCAAATGTCGTGTGCTGATTGACAAAGAGGTGTATTAGTGCATGAATGATAGATACCCCCGTAAGGGATGTGTTCAACTTCAGGGTCATGTGACTTCTTTAAATTTGGGGAAATAAGTGATAATATGTCGGAAACGGTGCAAGATAGAGACATGGTTGCAATGTGGCCACGTCACCAGGGTGGGGCCCACGGGGGCAGGGCCCCAGCAAAAATCGTCAGGGCCCCGGCAAAAATAACTGGACTGATCATGTTCCATCTAGGTTGCCACATAAAAATTGTGGTATTTTGGGGCATTTTTGGTATTTAAAAAACGAAAAAGACCAAACGGCAACCCTGTGTTCCATGCAGGCTGAGTCACACTCACTCTTATCCCGCCTGTCACGCGCCTGAAATGCATTGTATGAGTACTTAGTCTCTTTTTGGGAAGCATCGATGCTCGGACATGGCGCGGGTATAGGCTATATGGGCCTCGGCCCCAGGATGGGCCCCACTGACAATTTCAGTCTGGTGACGGGGCCGTTGCAATGGAAAGTCTAATCGTGTGTGGCCTATTGAATGGCACCATTGCCAATGACCTTGAAGGTCACTTTTGCTGTTTGAAACCTTTCTAATTCCCACACCTCGTGAAAAATAGCACAAATTTACTAACGTAGCGCGTCACGCGGTCCCTGTGCGGTAGCTGTGCTTATGACTTTAGATTGATAGGTAGATCCTGAAACGTATCACGGTACCTGAATCACAGATAAAAACTTCATACATGTAATTGCACAGAGGTGTGTTTAGGTTCTGTTTGAAAGTGCTCAGTGGCAGACTGTTGTCACGCAGGCTGGTGGCTGACCGATCTGTATTGCAGGCCCACTCAAAGTGAAACTCCATTCTTTGTAACTTACTGACGTCACAGTGATCTGTATGAATTTCCCACTGACGGTATAACATCATCGGCAGTATGACAAGTCTTATGCATGCATGGATAGGTGCTGACTGAGGAGAGTGTTGGGTATTGGTGATTATGTGGCAAAGCAGGTTATAGCTCTCACATGCGGAGAGAACAGCTTTGATCGCTTGTGACATTACATAGTGTTATTCTGTTCAGAACTTTTATTACTGCCCCGCCTAATGGGCCAGTACTGTTTTGCTGGCGGGCGTCTGTTGTCTGTCGTCGTCTGTAACGCTGCCAACAGGACTGGCCGGCCGCCGGGCGCGTGGACAGTTGGCACGCCGGCCATCGGGCGCGTGGGCGGCCGACACTGCACGGTGGGCCAGTACGGTTACGTCCCGTTAGGGCGACACCTTGTTATAGTTCAGTGTTGTTGAGATGTGATGTTCAATATTTTTCGGCTGTATGTGTTGTTAGTACGTACTTTGGTCGTGAGAACGAGATCTCTGGTTTCACGTGGTTTGATGGCCGTGGTGTTGAGTTCGATCAAAACCACTGGATGCTGATAGTGCACACACCAGGCAGTGACGTGTACGACGTTCCAGTGCCAGCAGAAGCAACGAAAGAATGTCCACAGATTTGTCACAACACCTGTGTCACTGGTTGGGATGAGAAACCAGTGAAAGTTCTAGCAAGTGGCTGCCAACAGGCTGAACAAGCTACTGAACACTGAATGCTTGTCATCTCACTTATGTTCTAGTTTTGTAACATTTATGTCGCATGTACATCCACTGTCTTTTGTGAGCCTTCATATAACATAGACTTAACATATTTGCATTGTTGTGAAGACTTAATTCGACTGTTTGTAAAACCTGGATATTGTCGTCAGAGGGTTCATATTTGCATATTTATATTTTTATGTTTTTTAATAGAAAGGTTACAGTTTTTTTACAAAAGTTGCAAATTTCATATTCATTAACATTCTGTCACATCCATATTTATTGCCAGTCATGTAAGACTTGTGTATTCGTCAACAGTATGCTAACTGCAGATTATTTGCTTTTGTCATTTAAACGTTTTACTGCAATAACATGATTCAAGTGTATTTTTAACATCACTAAAGTAAACGTGTTTTACAGATGTGCTTTTGATAAATTCACACATTTTTATTACTGCACTAACTGCTTGTGATGTAAGATTGTACATACAGTCAATGGTTAAAGAGACACTTACATGTGAAATAAACCTGAAACAAAACTAAAGCAAAATTAAGCTGTTTCAGTGACATTGTATTATTTCAGTTTCATTTCAGCACTTCACATATATGAAACAAAATGCTGAAACTAAACAAAAGTAGACGTAGACGTAGTTTATCTGCCAATTAGAAATTAACTTTGCTCAACTAGGCATAACATTTTATAATGATGTAACGTAACATGGAGATCATATTCAGTTTTATGCCAATTTCGCCAGGAATATTGCATAAAATTAAAAAATAACAGCGAATTGATTCTACATAAATCACAAATTAATTTTTAAAGTGGCCAAAAAAGGCTGCATAACATTAGTTCAGTGGCTGTTTGCCAGATGAACCGGGTTTGCCAATTACCCCTATTATTTCCTTCCTCTGTCTGTTCGAGAGGAGAAGCTATTGGGATAACGACCCTATCATGTCCAACTATCAGTGTCAAAGCACTGAAGGACAGCAGCAGCTAAGTGTTTCATAAACTAATACTAGTGAGTAGTGATGGTGGTTGTGGTATAGTGATGGGCAACCAGCAAGTCGACAAAGCCACTACTATATGTTGAACTGGATGATATCAAATGGGAGACTGACTGTAGATATATTTACTTCGCCCTAACTACGGGTGCAAAATACTGCGAACAGTGCTTGTATGTCCGTCTGCTCATATCTCAACAAAGATCAGCAACTGCCGAGATAGGCGGTTGATTGGTTAGGGTTTAACGGCGCTTTCAACACAATTTAGGTTATATCGTGCATTTACGGTAGAACTATATTATACAACTTAGTAAGTATTAATTCTGGGGTTAAGATAACTGAAAATGAAAAAATAAACAATAACAGTAGACTTAGATTGAATAAGTAAATTGAAATTAGGCAATTATTTAACTGAAAAAGTATTTGTGTAAGATTTCTTTTTTTAGAAATTATAGTTGATCATATAAGTTGACGCTGAGATAGGCGACCAGGTAGAATGACAGTGAATTCAGAGGAAACAGTAAGTACAAACTCATCTTTGACGAGAAGATACTTCTGTTTCATCACCAGATGCAAAACTGGATGTATGTAGGCCTACTCCACATTGACTGATTTCACTGTTCTATGTGCGAATTACTGAATATTTGACTTCTTGGGCCATGGGGGTCCCTCATCTAGTTCGGACAGATTTTGGGGTCCGTGGCAGTTGGTTGCGTGTCACAGCGGTAGAACGTCGGTCTTTGGACAGCGAACTTTCCCTGTCCTATGAGAGACATGTATCTGACGGGTGACCACTTATTTGGGTAAACCGTCCACTATAGATCAACCAACCAGGCCAAGTCAGCCTTTCATCCCTTCGAGGTCAATAGATGAGAAGTACGCTGCAGTTGGATGTCTCCTACCTCAGGGGTGGTGCTATCATTCTGGTGAACGCTTACAAAGGAAAGGCAGGCATGGTGTATTTGCAGGTTAAACCGTGATCCATGCCTGAGCGCTTTGAGATATACATAGTATACAAATGGCACTATACATATACTCTTCCTTTCCTTTAATACATAGGTAGATGACGCCTATTATGAACGTAGCGTGGTCTGTCTATCACCTAGTGAGCCGTGCAGAAAATTCGGAAACGATCGAGATATCGTTTGTGTTCAGGACTCGGGTGGGCACAGAGAAACACCTGTTGCATACTAGTATAGCAGACCGATTCGGGCAAATACTGTGTTGTGTTCATTCAACACAATACAGCCATCTTATGGCTTGATTTGCCACATGTTCTGAAATTTTAATATAACTCGTGGACCAGTTTTTTAAACTCAAATGATCAAAGGTCAAGGTCAAACTTGACTGAGGTAGCACTATGGAAAGTTTGGTTGGTTGGAATTTAATGGCGCTTTCAACACAATTCAGGTCATATCGTGCCTTTAAGGTAAGAATTACTTGGCGAGTCTACATCGTATTTAATAAAATTTAGCACAAGGATATAGCAAAAATACAAACAAATTTTACTCTTGTAGCCATCACGAAGACAGTGACAGTAAAACATAGGGGGGGGGGTCATTTTTTGGAACCCCCTGTATATATCATCTGCAGACTGCAAATCTTATGACGTAGGAATTCTGTCATAACTGCGGAATGAGTTTTTTTCTGCTGCAGTCCTGGTTTTGATTCATCGAACATTAATGAACAGAAAGTATCACTAACAAAAGTCACACGTGTATTCAGTACAAGTTCTTAGCATAAAATCAACAAGAACAAGAATGCAACCATCCCAGAAAACACACACTATTAACTGATTGCAAATGTCACGCCAAAACTAACGTGATTGCTGACAAGACAGACAATTGCTATTAAAAATGGGCATCATTCAAACATTTCTTGATTCTGCAGCAACTTGGCAATAAACTTCTCTAACTCTAATTGTTCATCATACATGAATAACACCAAAGCAAGTGCTTACTTACTTCAAACATTATACGTGGTTAATGTTACAGATAACAGCACACAACTAAGGAATACATACTACAGCATGACCTCGTAATATCATCAAAATTTTGCAACATGTTTCTGCTTCCTGAAGGCCACAGTCTTTGAACGTAATGACTCACCTTGTACATATACTGAAAACAAACAGAACGAAACGACACCATTATTGCAGCTCTATAGAAGATCTATACAAAAACATTTCTAAAAACCGTAGTCAACTACACTAACGATAAACTGGAAGATTTAGTACACAGATACACAGAGACCGATAACAGTTTGAAACTGCAGCTGTTAATTATCTTAGCAAGAGATCAACAAGTATCAGTAACACAACATATGTAAATATCACGGTAATGTATGCTAAATCATCAGTCACAAACTGCACAAAAAACAGGCATTAATCAAAATAAATCAAATTAAGTTCATTACTAGATCATGAACATCCATCTAGCAATATAACAAAAAACACACCGCAATCTTCTTCAACACAAAAAAGATATTCCGATGTATGTTTGTGTATTTTATATTTATCCACTCATAACAATGTTCATGTTAATTTAGAATTCAGATTCTGAATTCAAAGTTAAATGTTCATTTTTTTACATTTATGCCATGTCACACATAACCTATAGATTGCATGACAGCAGATTCAGCAGCACTTAAATATTACTGTAAACTTAATGACGTCTGTACATTGGCTGATTTGAATGCAGCGGCATTTTCAACACAATTTGGGTCATATCGTGCCTATAAAGTAATATTTTACTGCAAACAATTACATTTTGACAAATGTAACTTTTTAAAATTAGTAACAACACGTGAATTTCAGTCTTTGTAAATATTACAGAAGTTGACAGAATTTCATTAAATACATAAAAATCAGCCCCATACGGGATTGACGGTCGACTCTTACTGCCAACTTCAAAGTCACATGACACAAAAACTATGACAAAAATCCGGCCCCGATAAGCTTTAGGTATTGTGCCTTAATTTAAGAATCCGTGATCATTTGCCAGTCCCCATTATAAATGGGGGAGGAGATAGCTTTTGAAAATAGCCGAATTTCCGACTTTCAAGGGCTCGTGACCTTGACCTTGACCATGGATCGGGTCATACTGCATACCGTCATGCATCACTCGTCGAACTCTACCTACATACCAAATTTAATTGAAATCGAAGAAACTTTTTGTGGACGGACGGACCGACGGACATTTGAGACCGACTGTATTAGGTCGACTCTGAGGAGTCGACTTAATAATTCAGCAAAGCATGTGAATAATAGTAAAAATTTCTGAGAAACAGCAGTTTTTGTCACCTTATACTTTTATTACGCTGGCCGCATCCACGGTAGAAAGTGAAATGTAATGGTCTGGTGTCCATCTGTCCATTGGCATACTTACCAAGACTCATCAGGGGGCAGCATGCGACGCAGCAAGTATACATTTTGGCCTGACAATAAGGAGGATCGACATACTTGTTCATACACTTCACAGTATTATTCACAACAACTGCAGTAAACGCATGTTCAGTACAAATACCGAAACTCTGCATTAGGTCACAAATGACAACAACAACTGTGAAGCATCAACTGCATTATGGACTAACTCAGCCCCCTACTCTACCAGAATGGGAAATATGTACTGGTCAAAGTGTACTGATGCTATGTGGCTGTCAAAGCGTCATGCGGTAAAAACTATGTGATCCCTCATTAATAACTGCCATATCTGAGAACATCAGAAAAGAGTATCACACATAAAGCATTATGCAAATTTACAGGCTTCATTTTTTATATCACAATTAGACAAAGAACAAAGTATAAAGCTTCTAGGGCTGTAAGCAGCACATTCAAAACAATTATCATACAATACACAGGGAGACCAACCTAATCCACGAGTTCATGTCCTTGACATTTTCAGTGAAATCAGGCGTCATTCATTAAAAATTTGCGACGTTCTGTGAATTTTAATCAAATTAGTGTACTCATAAATATAAATATTTTCAAACTCTACAAAAATTATCATTTATTTCAATGTGTTAATACATGCACATCATATGCATATAACACAGCCAGTGAAATTTCGAAAAATTTCTTAAATGCTATATGGGAATTTGGGCATATCTTCAAAAATCCACTGTCCATGAAATAGGTTAGTCACTACTAACACGTGCCCTATGGCATGCTTTACTACTAAGCAAGCGGCGAGCTCTTCTTGCAGCCTCGAACTCGTTCTTTGTTTTTTATTTTCTGTTATGCACACACAAACACAACCACACTGAACCATTTCACAGCCACCATAACCGTGTTACATGGCACCCGGTTAAAAATTGGATGATTTTACTGGAGCAAAGGTTTACTGTCTGTGCACTTGCTGACATTATTTAGCACATTTGGATTACGGAGAAGATGCGCAAGTTCTCCTCAATGCGGTTACCTCTACCTCCCACTTATACTTTAACAACTTCTGAGTACCAGTCACTGTTAACGAAAAATAAATACCATGGTTTTAACCTGCACCTGTTAGCCAAGTACGGCCAGATTTTCAGCTGCAGTCACTATCAATGCTATCATTATCATCACCATGTCACAAGACAACACGTCACCATAACATCCACCAGTCGATGGCGCAACACAGAACATCAAACACTGACACAAAGGCATAGAACATTCATTGCTGGACACAACATCACCAGAGCACAACGACATGTGATCGACCAATAGGTACAGCAAGAGAATCAGTTGCACACTGGGACTGGCATCAGAGACTCCGTGTAAAGGAGCGATTCTCTTATCATCACAAGTCAGTTGATGGATCAGAAAGGATGAAGCCATGCCATGGTCTGGGATCAGTACTTTGTGTTCCTCCACGGTTTTTGTAACACTGCTATTGGACAGACAGGAAAGACTTTTGGTCCATAAGAACAATCTATGCCACTTATCGCCAAAGCTCGAAGGTCGTTCGTTCGTTCTTTGCAGGCAGGGGTCCAGCCTACTCTGGACCCCAGCGTTGAGACCTATTGAAACGGTCCAATGTGCTAGCACAGGGAGAGGAGGGGAGTTGATAGGTGTGTGTGGTGTGTGCGCTATGTAAGGTGAAGGAGCGAAAGTAGGCTTGAGCAGCTTGTCAGGTATTTCTAAACGTGCCCCCTCTAGGCGTGGCCTACTGTCTGACTAAGCCCAGATTGGTACTTGTTCAGCGACAGCCCTGACTGGTTCACCGTTCAGCACCTGGCCCGGACTGGCACTTATTCAGTACCAGCCCCACCGGTCTTCCCTTCAGCGCCCGGCCACCTGATTGACACTTCTGCAGCATCAGCCAAAAGACTTAGTCACATCTATCTGCTTCGGCTCTCACGTCAACGCGGCTGATACCTTGACGCTGCTAATCAAGGCATCAGCAACGGCAGTTTATAGAGGACAGCGTCGAACCCTCTTACCTGCCTGGGATTAACTCCCTGTTCATCATGTGCATAGGAATTATTAGAAATAATTCTTTGGTAGGTGGATGCACCCGTGCTGAGTCGAACCCGGCCACTGAGTGCGTCACACATGCACATGGCAACGGAGTGCATTAACCACTCGGCCACAAGGCAGGTCAGGCTCAAAGGTCACCTCTTGAACAAATGGAGGAAGAAAACAGAGGAAACTGGCTAATCCAAATGCAACTTGCAAACTGCTATTAAGCCACATGTAGCATCAACTACATATGAGAACAGTTACACTGTACATGTGGCACGGTAAACTGTACTTAGTGCTTTCCATTTGAGGCGTCCTGGTGTGATTGATTTTCAGCTCGCCTGCTATTTTGAAAATGAAAAGCACTGTCTATACTCCAGATTAAACGAATCATCACAGTACATTAGTACCAGTTATAGCAAGGAATAAATGAAACACTAATAAAGCATATCTAAGCAAATTAATCATCTGTATAACATAATACTGATAGTGTAGTCTGAGCAATTTACAGAATTAAAATCAAAAGACTACGATAACTGTATGTGTTCATTTCTGTACTTAATTACAACAAGATAAAATGCCAAATAATAAAAGTATAAATATAAGAATAAAATTCAATTTCGGCCAATGCAGCTAAAACAAATTCAGTTATAACAAAGTATGCAATAAAATTATAGTACATATATCATGAGATAACGTGTTTGTTAAGTCTATGTTATAGTGCATTTTCCACACTCTTTGCTAATGTATCACACTTTACAGGTCTTTTGAGTTGACTGATTAATTGATAAAGGTTTCACGTCCCACCCGACACAAAATAGGTCATTTCGGAGACGTTCTTCCCAGCCAATCTCTCAGCTTAGTACTGAAAAACTGAAATCAAACACAACCAAAGCAAACATGCATCCATAACAAACTATACTACAACATAAAGTTAACTAAAAAAACTAAAGCCAGGTTTGGCCACCTCCTACAACATCCAGCTTGGAAACGGAACGGGTCTATTCTGGAAGGAGTGGATATAAAGTCAGGAAGTAAACGAGTAAGGAAGTAAATAAGTAAGGAAGAAAGCACAAGAAAAGAAGAAAGTAAGGAAGTAAGGAAGGAAGATAAACAAACAAACAAACAAACAAACAAACAATTTATATAGCTCCAAAATCAACTGATGAATCACAGCGCATTAACACCCCCGAGCCCATATTGGGCAGGACTCTTTGACTGCTAATGTGTCGTAAAAAATGCCAAAGTATCCAACATGAAGCAGCATCAATGACGACATGCCCGTAGCACGACTTCAGATTCACACTGCTGTTATGAGATTCATTAGCAGCAACACACTACAATTGTCAATGTGCAAACCGAACAGCTAACAGCATAAAAGCAGAAGCTATAAAAATTATTAGCCTCGGTGAAGCTGACAGGTCAGTGAAAGAAAAGTGATGATTCCTTGTTAGGAAGACGAGCATACTGCAGAAGACTAGTCAGCATCTGTAAATGCAGTGTATTGCTATGACAACATAATGCAGTCACCGTATCTTTCTCTACTACCAACACTACAGCTACAACTACCACTACTACACTGCAAAGTCCTCTATCAACTGTGCTATAGTACATAAATTCAATTCTTTATGTTTCAAGTGAACTGGAAAACTAAACCTGATGTATATCTGCAATTTGGATGGTTGGTTGAGGTTTAACAGCACTTTTAACACAATTCAGGTCATATCATGCCTGTAAGGTAGAACTATATTGTAAATATTAAAATTTAATACGGATTAGTTCTTTGGA
>Ga0209363_1000410_pt1 | contig 16325 bp, 6 predicted proteins | sample WorMetexBAHAMAS3_FD_187385 | JGI IMG/M metagenome (GOLD analysis project Ga0209363, IMG submission 187385) | Marine gutless worms symbiont microbial communities from Max Planck institute for Marine Microbiology, Germany - Inanidrilus exumae... | ecosystem: Host-associated > Annelida > Digestive... | reverse complement strand
GATGAACACCAGAGCACTTCAGTCTTAGCAGGGTTGAGTTGCAGCCGGTTAGACATCATCCAAGAGAAGACTTCATCGATGCAGACCGACAGACGCTCTTGCAATGCATCGGCATCATTGTGATAGAATGTCTGAGTGTCTGTCTGTATGTCTGTTTGCTTGCTAAAAACCACATGATAAAACTTTACAGTATTTTCTGTACATTTTACCTGTTGCTGAGGCTCGGTCCTCCTTTGACAACAATGTACTTCCGGTTTTGTGGATGACGACATGTTTTCACATAATGGGGCATGTGAAATACGAGATTGTGCACATGACGACAAAATGGTATCTGTGGTTTTCACTCATTGGCATGACGCAAAGTCTGCTATTATCGATTGCCTTGTTAAAAATAGCGGTCTGTATGATTAGTAATGTTCATTGTTAATGACTGGTATGCTGTTCACAGCAAACTGTGGTGAACTCTTACCATAAATTTGTGGATTTGCATTTCTCCACTAACGGAGTGGAGTCCACGTGCACATGCAGACACGGATGCGGTTTAGTGCATTTGTATAATTAAAGGTAAAGGTAGAGGTCGGATTCTTATATAGCGCAGCTTATGCGATGACCGGACCAGCGCGCTGTACAATCTCGGAAGTGGCAGTTTATTGGCAAGAGCCAGTTGTATCCCACTCACATGAAATCATTTATATGAACAAGAGCGTGCATTAACTAACAGTGCATCATTTATGGTATCAGTTGGGTAGCAAATGGATTAAAGCAGAAAGTTGCAATACAGTAGCAATACACTAAACATTGGCATAGTCTGAGGTCAAAATGTCTGACATCACATATTAAAAATAATGTCACAAGTCATGTTTGCAGAGGCAGTGTTGAGGTGGGGTGCTATTCTATGATTTTTATAGAGTGGTGGCTGAGGCAGATAACAGGTCGGTGGATGTGGACATTTTGCAGAGGGAATTTTATAGCATCGGCACTTCTCTTCTGTTAACGTCCTGTGCCTTGTTATCATAGTCACAGTCATACTTTTGTCTATGGCTTAAATGATGCATCATGTACATTGCAGTCTTCAGTTGAGTTGTTAACTTGTTGCATTAGGTAATGTACATAGTATTGCATACCATAAATGAAACCTGAAGTAATTTAACTTAGTATTTTTATGCTATACACTTGTTTATGGACATACATATTAATGTCTTTCTTCTCATTTGCATATATGGTGTGTGAAGTTGACTGTATCACTGTACTAGGCTTTTTGCATTCAGAATTTCAAATTGTTTACTATTTTACTTCGTGTAAATTTACCTCAAGTGCTTTGATATTGTTAGTTTGGCAACAGAAAGAGCACTTGCCCTATAGAAAATCGATCCTGTCCCAGCAGTTGCCAGGAGTTTGCTTGAGGACCTTCGGGTGACATTGCTTGACTTGTGATTACACAGAAAATAGGCTGTTAAACGTAAATGAGAATAGTAATTATACACAACTATTTGTAATGTTGCAGTGTACAAAAACTACAAATACAACAACTTCGCAAGTGTTGTTTAGCATAGAATGATAATTATGTGTGTTTAGATTCAGACTTTCAGTGCAGAACCAATAACATATCAAGAACTGTGTGATGGCATTCTTCTTAATGAAGTTATGCTGCAGATGTGAGTCTGTCTTATCTTGTCTGTTGGAATAAACTGCTGCACACATTTTAAATTTTCGATGATATTAAACAACATGTCTTATTACTGACCATGTTAGTGGGAAAGGTAATGCAATCAGTTGTGTCTGTCTGTTCGTCCATTTGTTTTCACTGTAACTTTTGAACTGACTCACTCACCTTTGAACTTGAGTTTGTGTGTGTGTCATGAGTGACCATATATCTTGCCTGGTATTGAAAGCCAAGGTAACAGTCAAAGGGCAATGTCCAAGTGTGTATGGCTATGGTAACGCAGTAATGCGGTCAGTCTGATCTCGATCGAGGACATTTTTCTAGTTAAATTTAGGTTTGCTTCAGCTGAGTCCAAGTATGGTGTATGTACTAGTTGTCTTATTGTTATGTAATCCAGTGATCCACGATGCAGACTCGATGATGTCAATACCCGTGTGGATGACAGAAAAGATCGCATGCAGAATTGGGAGCTGCTGATGAAAAATATTAAATCTTTCTATCAGGTGAGATGCCTTATGTAGTGTAAATGTCTAACATATGTAAAACACTGCAAATTAGATGCACATATTTCACTATTGACGATTGGACACTTGCAGTTATTGTGATTGGTGTAGTATGTCATAGGTTCTTTCCCATTCAATAACAGGCATTGCCACTGTTGTGCAACTTGCTGGGTAAATAAGAAATAAATAACGGCTTGGACATTTTCTACGGTTGAACTAAAATATTTTGAAGCCAGATCTGAATTTTTAATGTGAAATTCTTAGTCAGATGTGTGGCGTACATATTTAAATTGGACAATTTATTGGTTTGAACGACCAGCTGGCGTTGTTACAGCGTTCTGAGAACAAAAGCAGCATCTTGTTGCATCCTGTTACAATAGAGGCTGCACCCAGCCAGTACTGTGATGTTTGTGTCAGATAGCTGTCTGGCGTTTCTAAACTGATACAGCTAGCCTGGCTGTGATTGATATCAAGGAAGACGGATGTGCTGATAGCTTGGCAGCTTACCGCAGCATGTACCAGTTGTATGCATGCAGTGACAGTGATACATACAAAAAATGCATGGGCTAAAAAGCTGATGAATAGCCAGCTTAACCTGATACACGGAACCATAACAGAAAAATCAATGAGAGAACGAAAATAACAAGAGTCTAAAGTAATTGTGCAAAAGGCAGCATCGCCGTCTTGTTACCTCTCGCAGCAGTGCATGCATTCGTCCTCGCGTGCGCTGGGCAGGCACATTCGCTGGCGGCGGCAGGCATTTATAGGTATGTTAGAATGGGCCGGCACATGTCCCCTTAAAAGTGCCCCTTCCCGTGGGAGGATCTGGACCACCATTCAATACAAGGTTCCTTGTTCCCACACAAGTCTGCCCCAACGTGCATTTCGGTCGGTTCAGCCGTTTCTGCACAGCTGACCCGTGTGCCCAACACACAGACCACGCTAAGTGCGACATCTGTAACTATGCACTATGACAAGTACAGAACCTGCTGTGGAAGATCTTGTCCATGAAGGCAATCGTGACGGAAACATGAAGCGATCAGTCTGTAATTGGAAGAGTTGCTACGTTGTGTCACAAGCCATTAACTGGTTAACTAAAAGTCAGAAGCAGCGCTGAGTAATTGCAAAACCGGAAGGATGAGTAGAAACGTTAACGTTCAAATTATTAACACATTAATCTAAATATGATGCCTGAAAATTACTAACGCCGCGTTAAGTGCATTCGTTTGGACGATTTTGATATATACTGCTGGTATTGCATTGTCTTCGATGCAATACCTTTGACTTTATATGGATGCTCTTAATTAAATTTAATTATAGGGGGTATAATCGAGTAAACATTTCTAGCCTCACCTTGGCGCTATCACCGTTGGCACTGCGGTCTGGCAGTGTCTGTCCTAGCAAGTAGGTAGTGAATCATGCTTCCGGTCTCGTTGTGTGCGTCCGGAGTTGTTGCCGTTGTTTTTATGTTTTATCCTGTGAGTTTTGACGACCGGTTAGCTTGGCAGTCGTTTAGACGACGTCGCGAAATCACCGATGATTGACGGTGACGCCCGATGACGTGTAATAATAGCGATGCGGTCTGTCAGCTGCTGCAGTCGCCGATGATGCGACAGAGTCGCGTGCCATTTATCGGCACACTTGAGCGCACAGATAGAATAACTGCTGAGTGGTTGGAGCGGTGCGGTGAGGGCTTAGTACAGTCGCAGCAGAAATCACCGGAAGTTGCCTGTTGTAATGGATGCACAGCACTCAGCTGAAACTGATCTTGGTGAGTCAGTAGGTGTTATCCAGTCACTTGGATGAGTGCGGATGACCAGCGGCTGACAAGTGGGGGACTATGAACGTCCCCAAACGATAAAGACTTTTCACTTAGTAGGCCTAACTGACAAGTGAAACTTTGTTGAAATTCCTGTAGCGTCTAAGTGTCTAGTGTTCGAACTTCAAAGTCCAAAACTACATGACTGCGAAAAAGTAAAACAAAAATTAACTAAACAAGTTACTTGTACTCACTGCTTTATTTTTAATAATCTGACAACTTGGATGTATGTTACCCCATTCCAAAAGTTTGGTACGCATATTCCCAACTGTGAACTATGTCTTTACCACGGATGGCTTGTGTACAAATGTGCAATTAACTATATAGAAGACAGGACAGTTGCAAGGAATGGAAGGCAAACGCAATCAGGTGTATGCAAGTAACTGATTTAATGTCATATATGTACCATTGTCAACGTTACACTTGAAACACTTGAATTCATTGGTTTTCGGTCAGTTTGTGAGTTTGCTGGTTTGAAATATTTCCTTCATGTTATTTTATTGACCTTCTGTCGTGTTTATGAAACGGCTGTTTTCTGTTTAAGAAATGCATGAAGATATTACGCATTACTCCTTCAGTGTTGTCTTGAAAACTGAAGGATCTGGCGAAGCTGTTTGCAAGCGACTGCAGCCGTGTGATGTAATGCTATACATGCGTATGCTACATAATCCATACCGGATGTTCTGGCCTGACAGTTGACTGTCCCGCTGCTAGGACACCTGCACAATTGCAGCGGTTGTGACATGGTCACGTGTCTCACACTGCTGCGGATGTTATAATAACTACGCAACTTTCAGGCATACAACTATGCATGGATATTCACAGCTTTCAGCTGTAATGCTGGGCGACAGTTGAAAGTTTTATGCCTTTGCGGCATGTCGGCGAAGGCATTGTTTTTAGGCTGTCCCGTACGTTCGTTCGTTCGTCCATTCGTCGGGTCAGATATTGTTACAACAATATCTCAACGGCTTGAACAATTTTGATAAAACTGACAGGGAATATTAACTAATCCCAACTGATGACCGGATTACATTCTGGAGGTCAAAGGTCAAGGTCACACCTTGGTTCAAGTATGTAGTGTCGAAGGCATCCACGTCGACGCTTGGGCGTCGAGGTACATCTTCTATTGTCTTTCAGAAATTTTGTTACTGTATTTGCCATAATTGCTCCGTACGTATTAAACGTATCATACGTTTAGGGAAAAAGGCGTATTTTAACGTTTATAATGTAAACGAATTTTACGTTTGAAGTTTTCAATTTAAAATGTATCTTTTGGTTGTTCTCAATTACACGAGACAATCTGTGAGATTTTGTAAGTGATCTTGATTCAGAACTCGCACTGTTGTCACTTTGTGAAATGGGGCAGTTTTGTTGTTGCTATGGTTTGGTCATCCTCGGTGAAGATTTGCACTCTCTGGATGATTTCCACTCTTGTGGTCCACTTGATACTCGGTATGTGTACAGCATATTGGTCGCTTGCCTGCCTTTATATAATGTGAATTTTGGAAAGTAGACACATCGTTGGACAGATGTGGCAGTAACTAAGTCACTGAGTGGACAGAATACATTTACTGATACCTGCCAATACAAAACTGGCCATTAACTGGCCTACGTGAAGTTGTACGATATGATATGATACGATACAGTATATTTACATGCGCTCAAGAGCTGACGAGATGGCCACTTTTAACTAGCGCACGGCACGGAAAGGAAGAATTAAAAACAAAAAGCGAGTAGCAATAGTCCGTGAAGGCAGTCCGAGAGGAAGAAGTTAAACTACGGGGGGTGGGGGGAGGAGGAGTAGGATTTGTGAAACAAGTAGATTTTATCTGGGAATAAAAGAGAGAGGGAGTTATGGGTGAGCAGAGTGGTGAATCAAAAGAGGATGAAGTGATGGGTGAAAGAATAAGTGAGTAGGAAATGGAGGAACTGGAACCAGAATGAGGTTGAAGAAGAGACAAAGGGAGCTGATTCTAGAGGCAAGGTGAAGCATAAACGAAAGCAGCGATCAGTTATTTCTAGAGAGGTTGATGTCGGTGGCCGAGCAAGAGTACGACGGATGAAGAGGTTGAAGTAGTGACTGGCTCACCGGTCTATTACACAGCATTTCTACACTCCCCGTGCGCGTTGTCCACGTACGACTGACAGACTGGCTTTCATATCGCGCGTGATTATAGGTCGGCAGCTGTGTCCAATATTGTGTTATTGTGTGATCTGTAATTACACTCCGAAGTGCAGCAGAGTGCAACGCGCGGTCGCGCCGGTTAATTCTCAGTCTTTGCTCGAGTCTGTCACAGCGCAAGTCTCGAGAGTTGTGCCGTTATCTACATGGCCTTCCAGTATCGCTATTTTGACTATAAATACTGTACTGCAGTTGTCGTCAGCACTGCAGGAACATGTGTAACACTGATAACTAGAGAACCCTCGGTAGAGCGCATACAGATAACAGTAGGTGGCAGTGTAACGGACGTTCCTGGTAGCTTGTATTTACTGGGAGTCAAACTGGACAGTACACGTTCGTTCGACCATCATGTCAACAACGTTGTTAAGAACTGAAACTATCATCTCCAGGCTCTTAGACACATTCGTGCTGATTATGTAATTGCTAACATGATGGCTTGTTCCATTATTGGTTCTTGCTGTTCGTTGACAACTCCGGCACTCGGCGACGTTAGAAATCTGTTGATGACGACACCCGTTTTTCTGCCTCCGAACACAACCAGTGTCCTTCAGCCTTGCGACCAGGCATTATCTATGCATTTAAGCAGCAGAACAGGGAAGCAAGTTGTTGGTTACGTTCTGCATGCTATCTATGGAACAAAAGAAATCTGTTGACGTCGATGTCAAGATTGCTATAGATTTCATGCACGCTGCCTGGAATGCTGTCAACTAGTCAACGATCGTGAATTGCTTTCACAAAGCGCACTTCATTCCGTCACCTGCCGACCAGGACGTTGGATATGACGTCGACGACATTGAAGACATCCCGTCGGCAGACGAGTGGAATATGATTGCCGGTGATACTTTAACATTTGTGTGGTTTGTTCAAGCTGATGAAGATCTCATTGCTAGAGAAACTCGGACAATTGCAGCAAGATGTTAACAGATCCAGATGAGTTACGGTGTTTCTGGCAGTGAACTGGAGAATGGTTCTGCCACTGCATCAGCCGTCCAACCTGCCAGTGACTTGCGTCCTCCGCCACTTATTAAATGCATAGCACCATTTGAGAAAGTTCGTGGGCGCGTATGTTGACAGTTTGCCGGCTGTGACTATTGGCACGTTCAGTGCAATCGTTCAAATTCAGGATGTTTCGTTGAATCGACCACTTACTGTCGCGACCAGCAAAATCAATATTTTGCTGCAGCGCACTAAGTAAGTGAGTGAGTGACTACTTACATTTTGATTGATTTCATTGATTATGCTTTTTCTGTTGTGCTTATTAGGCCTATATGCATGTACATGCAGTTATGGATTCTTATGTTAACAAGGTGTCGCCCTAACGGGACGTAACACTACTGGCCCGCCGTCGCGTGCTGCCCCTTGGTGAGTTACGTTGCGCCGCCGTGGACTGCTATAGACGACGACAGACGCCAGAGAGCAAAACAATACTGCCCCCTACACTGTGTGTAGGCGGGCCAGTAATAATATTGGATGATGATGATGATGTATACAGATTGTGCTACTTCGTCTCCATATATTGTCAACTCCGTTTAATTTCACAATATTCTGGAGGGCCATCTGCACCATACCTCTTTGTTACTCCAGTACTTGCGTGGGTAGGTGCATTGACCGCTGGTGATGGCTGAGAAAGTAATGGCGTGTGTTGCTGCTGTGATGTGACCCTGTGACAGTCAAGTCGAGTCAAGTTTATTGAACAACAAAGGGCCTGGATGCCTCTGACAGGCTGCATAGCAAAATAAGATAGTAAGATAGTAAAATGCCACGCAAAACGTATTAGAATTTAAAAGCACTAATGATATTACAAACAGAATAACATGACAGGGAATATCATGATTATGTGAAGTATCCCTGTGATGAGATATAGAGCGGGTTTGACTGTACTTGTCCGTGGTGTAATATATTCGCCGATCGATCGATCGATCGCCGAGAGAATGTACTTGACATTTAAACAGTACACTTTCGTCAAGTAGGCGCCGAGGAGGAAAAGGGGATGGCACAGAGCGTAGCGCAATAGATTGCTACAGCCTACAGGTAGTTGCTAGTATTTGTATAAAGTATTGTTTGTTGACGTGGGCGATCAACTGAAACAGGATGTTGGACGTATCGTGCAACGCCTGTCGTGGACTGTATTTATTGTTCACCATCTGTTCCATACTTCTTGTTTCTCCAGTACTTGCTTGAGTAGAAAGTAATGGTGTGTTGCTGCTGCTTAACAATAGGCACTGCTGATGGTTAACGTAATTCAGATAGCGTTAACCTTCGCTGGATCAAAGTTCCATGCAGTACAATATAGAGACCATAGTTGTTTGCATCTGCAAAACGACTTTACGTTTGCAGGAGAATTAATTAGCTTTAACAAACTTTAATACCCATGAACTTTTCAGTATGAGAATTTAAATTCTCTGTCATTTGTTGGTTTGATGCAGTCACCAAGTTGTCGACAGAGTGGTGTTGAGTCGTTTTGGTCGACAATGGCCGTAAACCTCTATTTACGCTTACAGACCTCGGCGCTCGACGATGCTAACAATGTCGGCCGTGTACATCACAAACAGGAACGGGCCCATTACGGACCCCTGAGGAACCCCGAACTGGACGACGGATGGTAATGAGTGTTCACCGCGGTGACATACATGCTGACGACGCTGATCCAAGTAAGCGTGGAACCACGACAGGACAATGCCGTTTAGAATGAATGGTATTCGTAGACGATGCAGCAGTATGGTGTGGTCCACGGCGTTGAATGCCGCAGACAAGTTTAGTAGAGCTAGAGCGGCAATATCGCCAGCGTCTAGCGCTAATAGAACGTCGGACAGCAGACTGGCAATAGCGGTCTTAGTGGACCTGATGGCTCGGTATGCAGACTGTCGGTCTGGTAGTAGCTTGTTGACTGACAGGTAGTCGAGCAGCTGCCGATCGACTAGACTTTCCAGCAGCTTCGACATCACAGTCAAATTCGAGATCGGACCAGACCATAGTTCTTGGGATCAGCTGTGTCCAGGTCGGGCTTCTTGAGAAGTGGGCAGATGTACGCTGACTTAAACGCAGCCGGGGTAACGCCTGCAGTCAGAGACGCGTTGAGTAAGCGGCAGAGGAAAGGAACTAGTTCAACTGAACATTTCAAGGTCATTTAGTGACCTTGAGTCACCCTTAACTACCCCAAACCACCCCATTTTCGATATTTTGTATCGCCTTTCATATCTTCGTTGTGTGCGGAGTAAGAGATCTCAATTTTGTTAGGTAGGTTGATAGTAGCAAATCATCCCTGAAAGGGACATGGTCAGGTCACGTGAAACATTTAAATTTTGGTGTGTGTATGTGTGAGCACCAACATCTATCTGGAACGGCTAAAGCTATAGTGATCAAATTATGTTCAGGTAGGCTATGTCAAGTCCCAGTATACTGATGACAAATGACCCTTAAAGGGGCGTGGTCAGGGTCACGTGGCCCCCAATGATATCTCTGGAACGGTTTAAGCTAGAATCGTTAACTTTGCACACATGGGTAGAATGTATCAAGCTTATGTATCCTAGCCTTGGATCGCAAACTACCCCTAAAAGGGCGTGGTCAGGGTCACATGACCCATTTTTAATTTCGATACCCGCAATCATCCCCGGAACGGCTGAAGCGGGTGTCGCAAAATTTTTACCACGCGACGCTCTGATAGCGCGCTATATGCTGTCGTCGTGTGTCTATCCGTCTGTCTGGCACAAGCCGGTGCTGTACCAGAACGGCTAAACGTATCATCACGCAAACAACGCCATATACGACAGCCCAGGGAATCAAGTTTTCTGGTGCCAAAAATCTCTGCAGAATGTCAACGGGGTAACCCCCTACGGGGCCTCTAAATGAAGGTGGGGTGGGTTCAAATTGGCTATTATCGACAAATATCTCGTTATATCTCAGAAACGGTGCAAGATAGGGACATAGATCTGGTTACTATAGAACACTAATAGGAACTCGTATGCGTAAATTGTCTCCGATTTGAGGGACCCAGGACGTATTGTGTCGGGGTAAATGCGCATGCGTTAAAAATTGTGGTGATTGATTAATGGACTGTAGACTGGACGGTGTATGTGGCACGTATTGTAGGATGTGTTGCAGCAGTACCTGGTTATGCAGCCGCCTGACATCAGCATCATCTGTCGACAGTCTGAAACAGGTTAATAAAACTACAATAGTCTTCGTCTCATCACATGACTGCTGTCGCCGTTGTACCGCTGTGTATGCATGTGTGTATACATGTGTGTGTGTACACGCGAACCACAGCATATATAACTAGAACCATGCAATATTCCTATTGAGTACGTTACCCAGAACTGTGATCGGCACACCACAGGCACACGGTACACTTTAACTTCGTTCCTGGCTAAATCTCAAAATGGCGCCAACCTCGTAAACGTTAAAACGAGAAAAGCAGAATTCTAAACAGCATGCGTAAAGAATCATTCTAAAATTACTTTGACGTACCATATCCACATCCAAAACCAAATAGAAATTGCAGCATTTTAATCAGCAGTTGGCTGCCGCGATGGACTGCCGCAGCACGCGCTTAGTGAGCTCTTCTGACTTCTGACGTCAGCATATAACTGCAGTAACGTCACTGATGTAGTTTTTATGCAATAAGGTTCTGTCTTCCGTGTCTCACCTCAGATTTTTACTGCACCCCGGTACAGGTGTGAAGTATTGTGATCAGTGTGTCTGATGTCTGTTTGTCTGTTTGCATATCTCGAAAACCGCATGTCCAAATTTCACCAAATTTTCTGTACGTGTCACACGTGACAATGGCTTGGTCATCCTATGACGGCAGTGTGATACGTTATGTACTTCCGGTTTAGTGGATGACGTTATATGAATCCAGTACAGTGGAGCGAATATGCTTGAACCAGAGATGACACGTATGTCTCGTTCAGTTCGCCAGATGGCGGCACCATTCGGACGTCAGACAACGTTGTTTGGTCGAGATCGTCGAGTGGCGGCACCGGGGCGAAGTCTGCCGTCTTCGACTGCATCTTTTTGTATATGACATTTGATTACAAACAAGCCAGCATTATTCGTTACGCCGATGATCAAACAGGAAAAAATTGTCAAATTTATATTCGAAACTAACGTTTAATGGACAGACACGAGTGAAAACGAGATTAGAATTCATGTTTGAAAACTTGAAGACTAGACTTCTTACAGAAATCGCCTTGTTAGTCTACGATACGATACGATACGATACGGTAGATTAACGTGTGCTCAAAAGCTGACGAGATGGCCAGCTCAATCTAGCGCACACACAGAAGCGAAAAATAAGGAAAAAATACAAACAAAAACTGAGTATAGCACAGAAGAAACGGTCTACGCAATTGTCCGTGAGAGCAGTCCGGGAGGAAGAAGTGAAGCTATGGGAGGGGTAGGATTTGTGAAACAGGTAGGTTTTAAGTCTGGAGTGAAAGAGACAGGGAGTTATGGATGTGCAGAATGGTGAATCAGAAGAGGAAGAAGTGATGGGTGAAGGAATAGGTGAGTAGGAAATGCAAGAACTGGTACCAGAATGAGGTTCACGAAGAGACAAGGGAACTGATTCTAGAGACAAGGTGAAGCATAACGAAAGGAGCGATCAGTTATTTTTAGTGAGGTTGAAGAAGATGGCCAAGCAAGAGTAACGACAGATGAAGAGCGAGTACTGCGAGGACGTTGAACGGAGATGAGGTTATATAATAATAATAATAATAATAATAATGTTCGTTTATTTGATTCACGACACATCGCACAATCTACAGTAACATCCGCCACGCAGCGCGGCACTGTAGGCTATATACAGAAGGGTTAAGCTCGGCTAAATTGCTGCCACATACGGCGCACAGCGGTTGATAACCGCACCGGCTTAACCTCGTGAACACTCACCAGATGGCGCGACCAGCACACATCCGATAAAGTTGCTCACTACTCAATTTATCGACCCCGAAAGGATGAAATTTTGAGTTGGCCTAGTTGGCTGACCTATAGCAGACGGCTCATCCACATATCTGGTCACCCGTCAGCTACAGGTCGAGCGTGAGACAGGTAAAGTTCGCCGGTCACAAGACCGGCGTTCTACCCTGTGCAACGCAGCCAAGGTATGCTTCACCTTTTCTGTGGAATCAACTCCCTTTATCTCTTTGTCGACCTTATTCTGGTACCAGTTCGTCTATTTCCGACTCACCTATTCCTTCACGTATCACTTCTAATTACTGATAATTACGCTGATAGCCTAGTGGTAATGCGGTGCGGCTGGGATTGATCGTTTTGCGTTGGTGAGTCTCACGAGCTCAGCAGAGCAGTGTATTGGCACGGTGCCGGTGATGAATGATGACGCGCAACTGACGTCACTGACAGGTGCTTGGCGGCGGTGCGCATGCGCGTCGGCGAGTGCAATCAACGCCGGTCGCCAAGTGTTTTTGGATACCGGCGGCCGGGCGTCTGCGGGCGCGTAGACTCATTGTAGCACTGACCTGCGTGTTACATCACGTGCGAAAGTTCGGTGTTACCGACTAACAATAAAATGCAAAACGTATAATTACGCTGATAGAAGCTTCACGCCACCGCATTGACGGAGGCGCATGGTGAAGGCTACCGTTGACGAATTATGATCACCTGTAATTCTTTTCGTTTTTTCGTCAAAGACCGTGTTTTATGTTGAAGAAACGGCGTAGTTTAAAGGGACAGTTTCACTTAAATGTATTTTTAAAAATTCATGTGAGAGGTTTCTTCAACAACGGCATGCGGACTGGGGCGGGGTGCTGGCTAATACAGGTTGGCCTGCACATTAGCCATAAAGTAGTTGTGTCTTTGTGTGTGTGATGTTTCTGATGCCGTCGCCATTGGTCGGCAACTGAAGCCTGCATCGAGATGCTGTAAAGTAGCCAATATTGAGCGACCAAGTTAATGTTTTACCGTTCCGCCCTACTCGACACAAAAATAGGGTCATTTCAGAGACGTTCTTTCCATCCAGTCACTTAGCTTGGTACTGAAGAAACTAAACCATAGCTCGATGTATATGCGTACGTTATATAACAACAACAACAACGTATACGCGCACCGTACGTACGCGTGCGTTTCAGTCGTTAGACGGTACGCCAACTCAGCCTTTCATCCCTTCGGGGTCGATAAATGAGTTGTAAGCTGCAATTGGATGTCTGCTACATCAGTTCGGGGTGGCGCCATCTGGTGAACGCTTACGAAGGAAAGGCAGGCATGGTGTAATTTGCAGGTAAGACTGTGTGATCCATGTCTGAGCGCTTTGAGACTATGCGTAGTATAAATGGCGCTATATAAATACTCTTCATTTTTTTTCCTTTCGTTTCCTTTACACGTAGTCGCGCATCTTTCCTTCAAGTCTCGATAGTCATGGATAGTGTTGACGAAATATCGACAGTTTACCGGTATAGCGCAGCATGAGTCCATCAGTCAGCGCAACCTGCAGTGTGAAATTTTAGTACCACAACTTAATGTGGTTTAGATTATTTTGTACAGCGTACGTTTACATATACGTACTTTTCAAAAAATAATGTATGTAGGGCCTGGCACCGTACGTTCGGTACACTCCTGCTGTGAACCAAACCTAGCACAACAAAAGTAGACAAGTACTGAAGACGCTATAACACAAAATAAACATAAAAAACTACAGCCAGTTTTGATCGCCGTGAAGCCGGTCGTTATTGTTACAGTTCTAACAGGATGCGTTGTGGCTGTGGTATGTTGAATACAGAAGCGAGTGATGCGGAGCTGGAGCGGGTCCTGCTGCTGGTGCTCGGATGTGCCGTGCAGTGCGATGATCGTGAACAGTTCATTGACAACATCAGACGTCTCGACATTAACACGCAGTCAGCAATCGTCGACGCCATTCAACAGGTCTGCTGCATACCGCATAGGCCAACTTAGCATCCTACCGTCTGTGGAACGGGAAATAGTACCAGCCAAGGTGCAGTTGCAGTGCTGTGCGTTTGGGAAGGTAACCGAAGGTCTGGTACCGCGCCGACCATTCGTCACAGTCTCACACAGTCTGTGGTATATCCATCTATGGGCTCAATGGCCGGGTGAACTGAAATTGCAAGAGTGGACATTGCCGGAGGAAATTGCAGGGGTGGACATTGCAGGAGTGGACAGTGACGGAGTCCATTAGGGAGCTGAGTTGAGCAGCCACTTAACTTTATTATAGCTACACAGAACTCGCTGAATTCACAAGACAGAATTGACTGTTCCGGAGATTGCTACGGCCCTCAGCTGTACGTAGCAACCAGCCCAGCGGAGACTATAATAATAGTAAAGACTAAAATAAAGATGTGAAGTGGAGTTTTGCGGGAGCGTTTGCGCTGGGTGGGCTGCACGCTGGACTTTGCCACGCATTGTGAAGGAACGCTACTGTTTGCGTTTGACAGCTCACAGAATGTGGCTTGTCAGCTCTGCCGCTAGTCCAAGAATTCAGTAATAGCGATGATAGCATTGCGTTAATGGTCGGGTTTTTCTGACAACTTGTAACTTGCAAAAGTCCGCCGCGGTAGACAGAACCTGAGATCGGAGATGTGGATATTGCAGGATGTTGCAATGGATTTGTCGAACGGATCTCGTACAAATAAATGGATAGAGAATGTATTAATGACAGGTGACAGGCGGAAGAGAATTCCATATTTCAGTTGCTGCATAGCTGAGCGGTTTTAGTGCTGTGACATTGTTGGTTGGCCGCTGGCGGTAGGAAGAACACCTGGCCTGTATAAACTTAGCCTGTATACGCTTACTCCATCAACGGCCAAAAGTTTCCCAAAAAGAGTGTTGAAAGGATACGCCGTAACCTGTGGCGACCGTGGAAACTTGGCCTGCTAAAATGACCCAGAGTGTCACTAAGCGCTGCGCAGCTGAAGAGAGGTGTCCGTAGCAGCAGTAAATCTACAGTAGTTGAAACGGGAGGACGCCAGTGTTGGGACTGTATGGCAGACCCGGCTGGCGGTTGGCACGGGGCGGGGCTGATGGGGCGAGGCAGTCGCGTGCCGGTGGCTTGTCAGTCTGTCGGAGAAGGTCGTTGGTGTGTTGAGAGCGACTGGACGCCTCGCTGACGCCGACCGACGGCTGCTGCTGCTGCCGGCTGGACGGCGAGAAGAAGCGTTGGCGCCATCGTTATAATGATGCCCAGGTGTGCCATACCGGGCTCTCTGTTGTCAACACCGAGCCGAAACTCGATTTTACGCTTTGATTAACCGCGAACGAGAACGTGACCGATGCGCTCGACGCTCTATAGCTACCGCCGTGACTTGCCGCCACTAAACAGAGCCACTCACCCGTCGAACTACTGGCCCGTCTTGTCTCAGTTCATTGTATAAGTCGATCAGCGCTTTGTCTTCTTAAATATCTCGCGTGCTTTGGTTTTTACTAACCGTGCAGTTAGTGGCAAGATGTAATGCTGTCGGTTTGTCTGATGTCTGAATCTCTGTATTCAGACAACAAATTTCGAACGAAGTGATCTGTAGCTTAGCTATTTGACGTGATGGTTCACCTTGACGCCGTCTAGGTCATGTTTATAGGTCAAATCGTGGGTAAGAGTTCAACGTCATAGGATGAAAAATATTCCATTTCGGCTGAAAGTGAAAGTTAAATTGGGAATACCGGTTCTGGCACTGCGGAAGGAAAAGCTGACCTGACCTGAAAGAAAGCTGTAAAGAAGTAATGCGAGCTGCAAAGTAGTTCGTGCGACCTCTAGTGAGGCCTAGTTTTTTTAACTTGTAACGTCACTTTTGATACAGTGTTGTGCAAGATACTTTGACAAAGTATCTGGAAAATACAAGATAAAGGTAATTTATAAAAGTATTCTGAAGATGCAAGATATATCACTTGGAGATACTTTTTGAAGATACTTTGTGGAAGATATACTTCTGAATTTACCTGCTTATTTGTATGTTTGTACATTGTACGTAGTTGTACAGTATTAAAGTTAGCTAATTTTGGTTACTAACTGCAATGTAGTTGTTCATGACGGTTCAACGATTGTTAATACAAGCCACAATCTCGCTACTCTCCATTGTGGCTTGGCAGCCCGCCGTAAGCCACGCGCCGTGCCGCCCCCTCTCCCTTCGCCCGCGCCCGCAGCCGGTCACGCACGTCGTCCGTCGCACCTGCCGCCCGACCCTCGCCGGTCTGTCCGTC
>Ga0209363_1000409_pt1 | contig 16327 bp, 14 predicted proteins | sample WorMetexBAHAMAS3_FD_187385 | JGI IMG/M metagenome (GOLD analysis project Ga0209363, IMG submission 187385) | Marine gutless worms symbiont microbial communities from Max Planck institute for Marine Microbiology, Germany - Inanidrilus exumae... | ecosystem: Host-associated > Annelida > Digestive... | reverse complement strand
AGGACCGATCCAATCACGTCTTGGCTTGTTACTGTGTGACAGCTGACAAGGACCGATCCAATCACGTCTTGGCTTGTTACTGTGTGACAGCTGACAAGAACCGATCCAATCATGTCTTGGCTTGTTACTGTGTGACAGCTGACAAGGACGTCAATTGACATCTTGCTACACAGAAAACAGTGTCTATCGTACGGCGTTGTTTGTGAGATCCTACATTTAGCCGTTTTGGTACAGTGCTGGCTTGTGACGTACAGACAGACCGATAGACAGACACAAGAGGACAGCATATACTGCACTAGCATTGCGTCGCGCGGTAAAAACCTTTGCTTCCGTATCCGACAGCTTGGCTGCATCACGCTGCTGTTGATCAGTGTCGGCTGTGGCATAGAGTGGCGTGACGGCGGATATGTAACATGATCGCTCAACATCATACGACATCAGCGGAGGATCAACTCCACATAAGTAATCCGCAAACAGTCTCAACTTTGACACTCGCACGCTGTCGACCACTTTACCCTGTCATCATCACACACTGTCCAATGTACCACTCAGATATGTTACAACTGCTAACCATAACAGACGGACAATACTTTCTTTCACTCCCGACTTAAAACCTACCTCTTTCACAAATCCTACCCCCTCCCCCCGTAGTTTTCACTTCTTCCTCCCGGACTGCCTCCACGGATCTTTGCCTGGACCGTTTCTTCTGAGCTAATCTGTTTTTGATTTTATTTTTTCCTTATTTTTTTTCGTTTCTGGGCCGTGCGCTAGATTAAGCTGGCCATCTCGTCAGCTTTTGAGCGCACATTAATCTACCGTATCGTATCGTACTTTGACATCTTCGGGTCAATTATGAATCATTTAAGAAAAGATAAAAATCACAAATAACCAAATGAAAACTGAATCAAAACCTGGAGGAAAGACAGCGCATTACAAAAGGTAAGGGCTACACCACAGCACATGGCTGATTCACCACTCTGTACATCTATAACTCCCTCTCCATTTCACCCCTACCTCTTTCTCTACCGTATCGTATCGTATGGCTGATTTCAGTCTAAAAAGTTCTAAACTGTGTCAGCACTTCACATAAAATCACAGTGGATAGAAAATGGCTTGACCCTTCCTTCAGCAATCGACAAAAGACTGTAGTGGTCGATTTCATTTGCGTTACTTTCAGACGACATCAAAGACATCTCACCTGTAACGACCTCCTCCAGACTATCTTAAAAATATGTCTTTCGTGGGACCAATACAACGAGAGTAATTAATGCCAGATAAGAAGGACAGTTGTACAGAAATTGAAAGTAGTTGTAGTATTAGTAGTAGTAGTAGTAGCAGCAGTTGTCGTACTGACTCTGTCAGTTCCCATGGCAACACAGACAGGTGTATAGGCAATGCTGAGCAACGGAACAAAACCAGCAAGTTCTTGGTCCTCAGGTAGAACAACAGCCTCATAGTCCGCCCCACCTGTAGTGTTCAGCCACAACGATACAAAAATTAGCCCCATACGGGACTGACGGTCGACTCCTACTTACTGCCAACTGTGACACAAAAACTAGGACAAAAATCAAAAATTCGGCCCAAATAAGCTTTAGGTATTGTGCCCTAATGTAATAATCCGTGGTCATTTGCCAGCCCCCATTATAAATGGGGGAGGAAAATGGCCGAATTTCCGACATTCAAGGGCTCGTGACCTTGACCTTGGATCGGGTCACACTGCATACTGTCATGCATCACTCATCGACCTCTACCTACGTACCGAATTTCACTGAAATCGAAGAAACTTTTTGTGGACGGACAAACGGACGTACGGATGGACATTTTAGACACGTTATTAGGTCGACTTAGGTCGACTTAGTCGACCTAATAAGAACTCACTCAAAACACTCAGGTAGAATAGTCTGCTCCACCTGTAGTGTTCAAAACACTCAGGTAGAATAGTCTGCTTCACCTGTAGTGTTCAAAACACTCAGGTAAAATAGTCTGCTCCACCTGTAGTGTTCAGCCACAACAATAGACTAACAACAAAACATTATCAACTTATCTCTCACAATCCTTATTAACTTCAGAGCAAGACACCTACATAACACAGAATAACCTAGAAGATGAATTTCAATGTCCCATTGATGATGTGAATGCCATCGCGCCACCTCGCAAGGCCTGCTGTGACCTTGACCTTTGACCTCCAAAATCTAATCAAGTCATAGGGGCTCGTAAATATTAACCAAACGTTTCATCAAGATTGCTCAAGCCGTTCATGAGATATCATGGTAACAATATATGTCCAGACAAATGAACGAACGTGGCGGACGGACAGACCAAAAACATAATGGCTTCACTGAGGCTGTTCAGGTGACAAAGATATAATAAAGGTTGTACGTACTACTTCTGTTCAACATCTAATGAAGAATGAAATATTATCGAATAGTATCATGACTCCAACTACTGTAGCAGACTCATTACAATTTAAGAAACCATTCAGCATCGTATCAGGTATCAAAAACACTGTCAAGTGGTACAGACATAATAAAGGTTGCAGGTATTTGTTCTGTTCATTGCACCATGTATTAGTGCAACTGTATTACTGATCAGCAAATAAAATACAAACTGTAAAATTCCTATATTAGACAGCAATAAATATATAACAACAAAACCGTTTTATAATCCAACAATGAACTAACGACATAATCGTTCACTGGCCTAATAGAGCAATGATTTGATCAACAGAACTCTATACTACAAGTTCTGAAATACAGTTGTAACGTATACTGTTACTTGCAACAATGCAACAATGACGTTACCTTCTGTGGGGCAGTCTGCGAGAGATTCGACGGATGATATATCGACATCAGCTAGTCTGTTGAACAGTTCGGCCAACGTCTGCCAAACGTCGATGTGAGGACTGCGGGAAAAAAACACAAACATCCACAACTATAACAACAGCTGTGAATGTGAGCAATACAAATATCTCAACCATTGGCATTCTGTATCTCTTTCCACGGAGCTGGGTGGTCAGGAAATGTCACCAGTTTGTCTGTCTGTCAGCACATCTCAAAGAGATGCAGACTGATTCTCACAACATTTCAGAAAATGTGCATGTTAAATGACAAGTAACAACTGATTAGATAATGAAGATAGCGCCCCAAGATGAGTCTGCTGTACTTCATTGATCTGGAATTAACAACATTTGCGTTGTTGATAAACAGACTTATGCATATGCATCAGAACCGACAGTTGTAATAAACACAATGGACTCAGTGTAGAGCAACTGCTTTGACACTGCTGGGTTCAGCAGCTGCAAGAGCATTCGACACAGAAAATCATCATTCATTAATCCCCAAAATTCCTCCACTGGGGACCCACCCCGCGACAGATGCAGTTAGTCCGGATAAGCAAAGACGCGGCAGCAGTGACTACCCAAGTTGCGGGTCCAGAGGCAGCGGCGGAGGATTCCACAGACTCTCATGGCACGTCATCCAGTCGCTGAAGACTTTGATGCACGGCAGAAGAGCATGCATGTCGTCATCACGCGGCACGGTGTCAGCCTCCGCAGTCACAAGGTCATCCCGCAGTAGCAACGTGCACTCTCTCGCCATTAGAGCAAACATGTCAAGACCAAGCTGAACGGCGTTCTCCTGCAGGGCTGAGCAACAGTTGTCATCCAGCTGACAGTCTGCCACCAACAAAGACACTTAGCCAGGACGAGTGGCATTATTCGAGTAATTTTCTTTAATTAATCAAACGCCCTCAATTCCTAATTAGCCAATTACTTTCGACCACATAAGCCATTTTAACAGCCAGTTTCCAGCCGTATATAAGTGGCTCTAAGAAAATTTGCATGCGAAAAATTTTACGAAAAATTCACTTAATAAAGTTTGCTCGAAGAAAATTTGCATGCCCAAATTTTACGGAAATTCACTTCGCTGTTTTTGTAAACCTTTCTATCGCAGCAGAATAGCAAACTGAGCTGCAGCCATGACGTCACACTTCAGACATGACTGCAGCTCCACACAGGAAATTAAAATTCTTCAACTCATACCGCAACATTCATGACTTACAGTTACATACAAATTGGGGATGCCCGACAAATGGTGTCAATATCAGATTTTGTACATAATAACCATGCAGCTGGTTCAAACCCAAAATATTCAGACTACGTCAGGGATTTTCCTATAGAAAGATTTTCAATACATGCAGATATCTTCATTGCAATTTCTAGCGGCTTTCCCACTGCAATACATACAAATAATGCAAACAAATTTAGTGTTTTTCCCACAGCAGATAAGATGATATATCTATCACCCACATAACGTATTCAACTATATCTCATCCCACTGCCTATGCCTACCACCAACAACTTGCTGCAAATTTATCTGTTAACTTTTGTTCAATGACCGTGCCAACAGACACACAAACAAACAAACAAACAAGAGGCCAAACAGAACCTCCTTGGCAAAGATGAGACGTGTTAACACCACATCAACAAGAGCAGCACACATCAGGACTGACTGATTGTTGTTTTAGTTCTCTTTTATCACCACCTCCCCCACCAAAGGTGATGGGAGGTTATGTTTACGCTGGTGTCGGTATTTAGGCAGATATATAGGTATATTTTTCATTTATAGGTGAGTTTGTGAACAACTTCTTGGTGGCAATTCAAGTCCGATTGTCACCACACTTGGTCAGTCATACCCTTGGCCACAGGGGACAAGGTGATTAAATTTTGAAAGGTCAAGGCTAAAGGTCAAGGTCGGTGGGGGAGGTATGTGCTCTACTGAGCCCTTCTAGTTTTTCTCTGTTATGTAGTACAGCTGGCTACTTCAAAGCACCTCCGTGTTGTATCGTGTCACCTGTTGGCACCATGTTGTCAACGGAAAACATGTTGACAGCAGTAATCTGCAGCAGACGCTCAGCTGACACAAGCAGCGGCCGATGATTCAACTGGAGCTGGAACTCACGGAGAAGTCGACCGGACGCCTCCGGAAAACTCTCCATTCTGTCAGACAGAATTCAACTCAATATCATCACACAAACACAATTGACAGTGAATTACATTAGCTCGATACAGACTAACAACCAATGTTATTTTCATAAATGAAAACACACTCTAGAACAAAATTCCGCACCTCAGATTCGGCCTCGGCTGACCATGCGAGCGTTACAAATGTTCCCTAGAATAAACAAGTCGTGCCGGTCTGTCAGTGGCATACTCATGCCCACCTTGTTGTACACAGATGTCACGGTCAGTGTGATAAACTGGTGACTGAGACCGTCACCAGTTGACCCTCCCACTAAGTTGACAGCACTTCAGACAATCAGCCGTTCCAGGGATATGGTTGGTTCCCACCAAAATTTAAATGGTTCACGTGACCTGACCACGACCCTTTCAGGGTTGGTTTGCCATCCATGGGCTAGCACTTTCTACCGTTAACCTACATACCAAATTTGAAGTCTCTATCTTCACTCAAAATGTCAAAAATGGCGTGATTTGGGGTAGTTGGGGATCACTCTAAGGTCACTGGAAATAGCACTGTTTTATTAAGCACATAAATGAACTGACATTTCAGTAAATTACCAAAGTATTAGTAACAACAACAGAATCAAAAAACTGGAAGAACACACAGTAAAACTTAGTTATAATGGACTTCTGTGGACCGCTCTAAAAGGTCTGTTATATCCGAACTATTCTACAGACCGTGACAAAGACGGGATCACAATACTATGTGGGGAGCGAATTACAGATACCATAAATCTATGTCATCAGTGCAATTAGTGAGGTCAACTTTCACTGTAAGATACCTCAGTTATTAATCTAGAGTTAAAGATAATTTTGTTGCATAGACGTTTAGCAGGTGAACAGTTTTCTTTGTGCAACACAACACAGACTAATTAGAGTTGATAAACTGGCAAATTAATTACGTTTAGTGCAACTGGCCTTAAGACATACGGAGAATTTACAAATTCTCTGAGCATAGTCAGACCAAAAGTTGTCAAAAAATCTCATCCATGAACGACTCACCCAATTTTTGTAAACAGTTTGCCGTGAACTCGTAGAAAGTCGAGAATGAAACTCCTGCTGAGCTACGGCAACAAAAGTCACATTCGACTAATTATACAATGCAGAAGACACACCTGTATTGTGGTCATTAATAGACTAATTATACAATGCAGAAGACACACCTGTATTGTGGTCATTTTCAGGCAAACGTGTTTGACACCTTGACGACATGCAGTAACTGGTGCCATGTTGTGGTGTACCATTCTGTATGCGAACACGGAGAACCTCATACTTTCTTCACCAACTAACTGACTGACAGGCGACAAAAATGACACTAATTTGTTTATACTATACGATACGCTACGGTATATTTACGTGCAGTCCAGGAGCAAATATCATCCTCCATCGCTGGCACTGTGACAGTGAGGCGGCCCTTAAAGGCGTTAAGTCTGAATTCAGTAAGAGTTCCTCTTTGCCTCACGTGGCTTCGACAGCAGGACCAACGAGTTATGCAAACAATTGCTCAACAATGTTTCCTGCTCTTGCTAGGTATGAGAACCGTGAACATAGGTTTTTATCAGTTCTGGATGCCAGAAAAGATGGCCGACTAAAAACAAAAGCAGAATAGAGAAAAGCTGCAGACGACATCCTCATGACCCGTTCACACCACACGTTGTTTACCTCAACCAGCGGTAATGAACTCAGGTCGTCAGCATCATCAACCTCATGACCCGTTCACATCACACGTTTACCTCAACCAGCGGCAATGAACTGAGGTCGTCAGCATCATCAACATCGTTGTTGTTCTGCGTCTGTGACAGGCTGCATCCATCAGATGATATCCACACTTCAACGCGCTGTCCACAATCAGACAAGTGGCGCTGTCGACGCGCGGCAACATCGGCCGCTCGGCGACGACGTACGCTCTCTGCCTGCTGCGCATGCTCCAACGCCTCAGCCTGCAACATGTTACCTCCACGAGATACAACTCAGCACAGAATTACTTACTTGTTTTACACACGCCCAACAATGAAACACACGGATCACTGGTTCTTAACAGCCGTTTCAACACCGGCATAGGTTACAGCAAGAGAGAAATATGTATGTTAATAGGGATGTCACATGCTTTAAGCCAGCTCACTGATACCAATAATAACAAAATAAACTCAACAATGCTCCGTGAAAACAAGACACTAAACCTAACGTACACCAACAATATTTTAAAAAAAAAGTAAAGTCGGCTTAATAATATAATAACTTTGACGACTAAAAACAGCATTACGAATACATTCAATCCCATAATGCTGTGAAGCTCTAATTATCAACGGGCGCTAAGAATTAACTGATACAACTCAAATTTAAAAGTGGCAACTTATTTTTCCAAAATTAAACAAATGTGACATAACGAGACATGGCAGTGGATGCACAATAGCGACAGAATGACAACCTTTCTAGCTGCATCATCAAACAGCTGCATTAGACTTTCACGCGCACTCAGGAATGGATTGCTTGCCGCTAGACTCCGCATGTAGTAGTAGACGCAGTCCAACTTCCGACCCTAGCACATTGCAACAATTCCACTGCATTGCAACACACTTTCAGGGTCATCCAAACAAAACAACAGGCCTTGGTCTCTGTTAGTCAAAAAGGCGTCCAATATTTCACAGAGTAGTGTATTATCACATTTAACATGCAGTGTAACCATTAGTGATAAATTTATTGCAAATTTAGTGATGTTTACAAAATAACTAAATTAGCCCCGTACGGGACTGACGATCGACTCTTCTCAACTGACGTTTCTGCCAACTTCAAAGTCACATGACACAGATACTAGGCCAAATATCAAAAATCCGGCCTGAACAAATTTAGATATTGTGCCCTAGTTTCAGAATCCATGATCAGTTGCCAGCTCCCATTGTAAATGGCGGAGGAGATAGCTTTTGAAAATGGGGCGGAGTTTACTTTGAAGGGCTCGTGACCTTGACCTAGACCTTGGATCGGGTCATACTGTATATCGTCATGCATCACTCATTGACCTCTACCTACACACCAAATTTCATTGAAATTGAAGAAACTTTTTGTCGACAGAGGGACATACAGATGGACGGAAATTTTAGACCGGCTTTATTAGGTCGACTCTGTCGAAGAGTCGCCCTAAAAACTGGACATAATTTAGTCATTGACTCCAGTGACAATAATGGACAATTCTGCACTGTAGGAGAGCATACAATCAAACTGACCGACAGAATGTAAACACAGAGAACTATCTGTTGTCAGAGGCTTTTACCGTGCACAATGCAAGTATAGCAAGCTGGTTGTAAGGTCGGCCATTCTTTGGTGCAATCTTCCTTGCTTTGGTGTACCAGCTGCCACAGTCCAATCACACACACATAGACACACACACAGACACAGACAGATACACAGATACACTCAGTCTACTTATCAGAAGCTGCTTCAGTTTGGAGCAGGACTCACAAAAGACACGTACGGTGGACAACCGGTGCAGGAGTTAACAGGCCTCCTAGCCAACATTCAAAGAGCTGAGGTGACTCAGATAATTAGCCAGGGATAAACATCCACTGGCAACTGACCACCGAGGGAAGTGCAGAGGTGACTCAAATCATCAGCTAAAAATAAAAACCCATCAGAAGTTGCTCTAGTTTGGAGCAGGACTCACAAAAGACATGTACTGTGGACAACTGGTGCAGGAGTTAACAAACAACCACCATTCAAAGCACTGAGGCAACGGCGATCATTAGCCCGGGATAAACACCACCCACCGGCCTTTCATGATTCACCCACTGACCACTGAGAGAAGTATGTCAACACCAACAACTCCAGCTACCAACTATACAAACAACAAATATACAACAGGGTGTCGCCATAACGGGATGTAACACTACTGGTCCGCTGTCGCGTGCTGGCTGCCTCCTGGTGAGTAAAGTTGTGCCGCCGTGGAGTGTTACAGACGACGACAGATGAGAGAGCAAAACATTACTGGCCCGCCTACACAATGTGTAGATGGGCCAGTAATAATAACAATTCTTGTTCAACAGAATTAGACAGCAGAAACATGAAAATCATCACAAACTGCATTAATCTCACAATTAACAGCTGAGTGCTCTGAAATTAAACAGTGCTGAAAGAGAATATTTGAAGATAGGTGGAAAAGTATTACTACACGCTGGATGTCCCGACCAACAGCGTCAAAGCACATAAAGAAACTTGAATGACTGACGCCAACCCGCTGAAATCACCCAGACAACTTATCACTTAATTGATCTGCCAAATGACTTGTGACACTGTTTACACCAACTCACAGCCTATGATGACATTACCCAGTACAACATAGTATACAAACGAAACACGGAATACAGAGCAACGTCACAGCCAGTGAGCAGGTCTTGGACTCACCTGCGAGCGTGGCCGTAGTTGCAGGTACGATTGGCCTGTTCACGATAGCGGGCAAGGTCACCGAGGCAGATCATCATCCTCTGACAGGAGACCAGAGCCAAGCGCTCCATGCGGCTGCTAGATCTGCGGCGATCAGGGTTCACGTGAACGTCGACGCTAAACTCGTACGTCGCCTGCAACTTAGCGAGAAGTTGCTCGTAAAACGTGCCTCCCTGAAGTAAGTAACCAGTAATCAATCAACAATCACAACTCAGCACCGATAACTTCTGTATGCTAACTATGAAAAAATAAGAAAAGCACACTGCACAAGACTAGTGACTGTTTTAGCGCATTCAACTTCAACTCCAAATGCCCGACTCAACTCAACTCAAGCAATCTCTGCATGATTATTAAAATCGCCTACTGTGTCATCAGTCAGGCTAACTCAGCCTCCTACACTCAGTGGGATAAGAAATAAGCATAGTGCAAATAAAAGAAGAGATGAGACATTGCTAATTACACTGTCTATTAAGGCAAGCAGCTGTTGGCGGATGTGCTCGTCATCGAACTCTGCCAGGTCCTGTCGGAAGACTTCGATGACCTGGTAGAAGGCGGACTTCCACATGATCTGTTCGACGGCCTTCTGGTGAGAGAACGGCAGGTCGAGCAGCAGCAACTGTTCCATCCGCAGCAGAATTTCAGACCTGACATCATCAACAATGACCCACGCTACGTCAGTGTGTTAACATGACTGTCACAATCACAATCACTGTCAGTCACAGCAGGTGCTCTCGCCGAACTAAAGACCTAACGACGTCATTCACTGTCACCATCTTAATGGTCATTGCTACGTAAAGCTGGGTCAGTTGTTCCTCTCATTCTCTTTCTCCAACAGTTTCAGATGAGACCCTTTAAAGACAACTGGCCCAAATAATAGGCATTTTATAAGCCAGATGTGCATCGTCCTGTCCAGCCCAGTCAACAGCTTCAAAGCATTGAAGGGAAATCAGATTACGCACTCACCCCCAACCCACAGACCTCATACTTTCTTGATTTACCACCAGACCTCGTATGGACCAGTATTGTTTTGCTCGCTGGCATCTGTCGTCTGTCACGTCGTCGTCTGTAATGCTGCTGGCCAGCGAGTGGGCCGGCCACCGGGCGTATGGCCGCCGCCTGGTCGGCTGGTACATGGGCGGTCGGGCAGCCGACACTACATGGCAGGCCACTACAGTTACATCCCGTTAGGGCGACACCTTGTGTCATTTACGCCAGCTCTTTGACATCAGTACACAAGAAGCAGATGTGAAATACAACGCAAAGCGGTGACATGGTGGTCAAAGACATTGAGCTTGTAGGTGAATATACCACCATGAGTGTAGCCAGAGTGAAGCAAGGCCTACGGTTGCCTTCCCAGCTATTCAGCATCACTGCCATCATGCTGGCACTGTTTGGTGACAGAGGCAAGTGTGTAAGACACCACTGGCCCAAAGCGTTATGTAATGGCAGAACGGCCGTCAGTCAAACACGTCGGTTATGCCCCATTTCGCCGAATCCCGTTTCGCCGAATCCCGAAACGGGATTCGGAGAAACGGGAAGACACCAACCCTTCACCGCACAATCATAAGTCTGATTACCCACAATGCTATAGTGGTGGACCAGACACACATCAGTAGACTAGCTCATGTGATCAAAATTTCACCTGAGCGACATTACATGTGGTACGCCTTCAGTGCTGTGAACTCTCCTCGAGATGAGATTCTGCAACTGGGCATCCAACGCCAATGCATCGCAGAGGAGTCTTTCTGCACTGACGTGAGAGGCTGATAGTGTCGGATGTGAACCAGCCTCCGCATCATAACCACTGCATAAACAATCATCCAATCATCTAAGTACCGGTAGTTAATCAACTGGAAACTGTGGCGCATTCAATATCACTCCATATTTAAATTCACATGCATGCACACATTCGTTGCATTGGTCTTCTTGTCTAGAGGTCCTCATAACACTTTTGATGACAGCTGCAGCATGGATTTTACTTCCTGACACGCAAAAAAACGGCTTCAAAAACTCAAAACACTCAACAAAACTCGAAGCACTGATCCAATCAGGAAAGATAACCCACCAGTCTCATGTTTTCTTTATAAACCAACCGATTCTCGCAGGAAGAGAAGTTTTTACGCCAACTTCCTAATGCCACTAGCCATGTAAATTATGTAAATACAAATTCCTAAGTACCACATTACTTCACAACTCCTCCAGTTGATGTATAATTGATGTGTCAAACTGGTCGCAGTCACAAGAGTCACTTAATTCAGTTAATCTTTATAGGCAAAAATTTTCAATGTTCAGAAAAGCACAGTTGTGCATTCCAAGAAAAAAGTTACTCAAAACCAACCAGCATACAGAGACTGATCACAAGAATGAATCACTGAAACATTTTGTTGTCAACAAGAAAATTTATCAAACAGATTAACGAAATCATAATCATTGCCATCGAAATCATCATTAATTAATGATTAAAACAAAAAAAAAATTTACCTGAAGATTTTAATATTCATATTTTCCAGTTACGTGTCAACTACATTATCATCATCATCATAATCTTCTTAATTATCAGATTAGTTGAACAATGATAAATGACAAATACAGCAACACATTAGGCCAATCCAGGACAAAATCTCTCTCTAACTTACTAATGATAATAGGACTCATCAATATATCCAAGTCCGTCGTACGTTGCTTGAGAGTAGCCGTACATGTAACCATCAACTGCTGGCATTTGTGATGTACCACTCGCTGGAGGGTATTCAGCATAGTACAACTGCGATGACGGTGACGCAGACTGTCGCTGGTAATATGGCGCATAGTCTGCTCGGTAAGCTGGATGAAGCTGTGCAGGATCATACCCAGGTAAACCTCGAGACTTCTGCGCCGATGGCTCCAGTGCATCTGCACTCCATACAGCTCGACGCCCAGATGTGCTGTGGGCTGATCGCCGATTTCTACCACGAGTTGCTGTCGATGCTTGTGATTGGTGAGAAGGTGCTGCATCATGGGAAGCAGTTGTCACAGTGCCAATAGGAAGACGAATAATGCCACCCACCCGGCCAGAACCTGGTCGCTGAGCATTTTCTTCTCTTCTATTTTCCACTACATTAGCAACAGACTGCAATTTACCACCACTCTGCACACTGTTTCTGTCAATCTGGCGCTGCTCTTTGCTCTCTGCTCTGCGTTCTGTCTTTACAGCAGAATGTGGTCTCTCTGCTGTGTCTTTCCGTTGGTGGCGCGAATGTGAATAGCTTTCCATGCTGACCTTCTCTGAGCAGTGACCATCCACAGCAACGTCGTGATTCTTGCTCGGTCTTTCATCACTGCGTACAGGAGATTCACGATTGTCAGTGAACTGACGGTTTGTGACCACCATCCGCTCCAGCTTTGTTGACCTAGAACCACCTGCTGTAGCTACAGTATTGGACTTCACACTGCTACCACCAGCACATTCCGACATTTCAGTCTTTTGTCGTCTCTTGCGGCGGTTAACACGCTGCTTCTGTGGTTTCTGTTTCCGCGTATTTGCAGCCGACTGGGTTGGAGCCGTGGCATCATCGTGACCATCCTCATCACTCCATTCATGGTCTGACGGTGAAGGTAGATCTCCCCAACTCACTCCATCATGATTGTACTCGAACTCACCATCAAAGTCCCAGTCGAGTTCTTCGGAACGGATATGTTCATCTGGTTTACCTCTTTTATCGCTAACGGCATTTCTCAAAGCCAAAGGTGAATCAAAATGCTCTGACACATCCTGTTTTGGTTCATTATTTCGAGACTTCACCGGCTTCGGTACTCTCTGCTTTGTTCTGCCATGTGCAGGATCACTGCTCTCATCCGGTTCAGCAGTTTTACTGCCAGCTAATGGCAGATCACCTACAGAATGTGGCACTGACGCTACTGACGACTTTAGGTACTCAGAGCTACAATGTTTTGCAGTAGGCTGAGATTCTAACTGGTGAGACTGTGGTACAAGCTCTAAATTATGACTGTTTTCAAAAGTTCTATTGGCATTAGGTGCTGATTTGGCAGAAGACTGAGGGAGTGACACCGCATCAGACTTGCATGATTCTGTATTATCCCGCTTCTGATCAGATGCACATTCCGACTTATGATCAGCAGATTTCAACTTTACAGCAGTGGTGGCTGAATCTTCATCGAGATCATGCAATGGTTGTTGTCTTGGTTTTGGCACATAACGCTGAACGTCAGGACGCTTCTCGCGTCGCTGGCGACGATCAGTTCTTGAGATTTTTTCATCAGGACAGACAGACATACACTTTAAGTCATTTTCCAATTCACCAGTGCCATCCGCAGATTCATTTTTGCACAAATTTTCACACGTCAATGCATCTAATTTGTGCTGTGATGAAACTGTATTATTTGATGGCCAACAGTCTAAACGACTCTCCTTGTCACGTATTGACGACAAACTAATTTTGCTCTTATCAACAGTCTGACTTGGCGCATTGCAAGCATTTGTGCAAGAACTTGATGTTACAGATGAACGGGATATATCTGTATTAGCAGATTTGTCAACACTAAGACGACTTTGTCCAGGAATATAAATAGCACGTTCTGGACGTGACTTCTTTTGTCTTTCTCCAGTTTTTCCTCCTGCTTACAAAATAACACAACAGCAAACATGCTCAAACAACTGCCATATTGTCAATATGCTTCTACGTACTGTAAAATGTCAAGTATAATGTGCCCTATGCATAATATGTACACCAATTTTGGGCCTTAATTCAAATGGTAAATTAAAGTACTATATGTGGCCACATTTTCACACCAAACCAGTGATGATGCCTCTTGTGGAGTCATTACATTCCATGTAAGTAAGTAAGTACATTTATAAGGCGCACGACATCTAAAATAGGTCACTAGGCGCGACGGTCCTCAGCCAAACAAATGCGTTTTCAGTAACTGGCGAAACTCAAAAAAATGATAGTTCAAAGTCACGGAAATAAAGTGGTACATTGTTCCACAGATGTGCACTGTGATAAGCGAATCGTTAATTGCTGACACCAGCCTTCGGAATTCAGTTGAAAATTCCGAAAGTTACGTGGCTACTCTGTTGGCAGATACCATAAGACAGTAAGTCTGTGCACACCGTCTGCAACTCCAGCTGCCGTAACTTCTTCTGAGTTGTTTCTTTCAGCCATCTCCTTCAGTTGTTTATACGTTAATCTAACAATTTCTTCATTTATAGACATGACCGTAATTCGTTGAACGCAAGTCAACAATAACAATCAATATCATAGAATATATATACTACTTAAAGTAAACAACATAAACGTAACGTAAAATCCACAATAGGTCGTTTATATTTCGTTTCAGGTTCTCTTGAACTTGAAAACGTCTAATAAGCGAGGAAACTCAACTCAACTGAACTGAACTCAAAGTGTCTGGTGTGGCGGATGCAGGGGTAAACACTTTTATGTCCTCATCAAAATATCGGCAAATTATAATCAAAACTAATATGTAAGCTTTATGAACTTCACGAACAGATCTATTACCGAGGGACCGCACCGCGCGACGCGTTATGTTAGTAAATTCGTGCTATGCAATTTCACGAGGTATGGGAGTTACTGTTAGAAACGTTTCAAACAGCATAATTGACCTTCAAGGTCATTGGCAATTGTGGCATTCTATAGGCCACATACGATTTCCCATTACTGTTCCATTGTATCTATGCCTCTATCTTGCACCGTTAACGAGTAGCCTAGTATAGGGTTACGGAGATATCACTAATTTCCCAAAATTGAAAGAGGTAACCTGACTCTGAACTCTTTCAGGGGTAATGTATCATGCGCGCACTAGTCCTCCTGTGCTAGTCCAGCACATCACGACATTTGATGTGTCTAGCTTCACCAATTCCATAGATATTATTGGAGCAAATTTAAAAAAAAACGGGTCGCGCGACGCTGAGTCGCTGACCACACCATCATCACGAAGCTGCTGCCCAAGCTGCAATCGGCGGCTCCAACCATTCCACTGAAACCGCAGTCCTTCGAGATTTCAGTGACATACCGTGGTGCATCGTCCACCGACGCTCATTAAATGTCTTGAAGTTTCGTACGTACGCTATCAGCGGCACCGTTCTGCGCTGGTTGACAACGACGACGTCAACATGTCCGCTGCAGAAGTCCCGTCGTTCTGCTGTGTGGGGTGCCACAAGGGTGGCCGCTGACATATCTGCATGGTCATTATGTTGATCAACTACAGTCAGTACTCAATGCAGCCGCGTGGCTAGTATGCGATGGTCCAAAGTACGACCACAGCTCGCCTTTGCTCTGTGACGGTCCTATACACTGGCATCGAGTTACGCAACGTAACAAATTTTGTTTGGGCGTTCTCGACTACATCATACAACGAAAACAGCAGAAATAAACAAAATGATACTAGAATTACATGTGGGCAGCAGTGCATCACTCGACTGTTATTAATGCCACTGCATTAACTCTTACAAGTTGGACTTTGACCAGCGTCGACGTGGATGTCTTTGCCACCTTAACAGCCGGCTGTGACCTTGACTTCTGACCTCTAGAATCTAATCAGGTCATCAGTATGGGGGCTAGTGAATATTCACTGTAAGTTTTATCGAAACTGCTCTCAAATCGTTCATACCGTGGAAGCAATCTGTCTGGAAGAACGAACGAACGGACGAACGCAGCAGACGGACAGACTGAAAACATAATACCTTCGACGACACTGTGACGAAGGCGTAGAAATGACACACACTGAATAAACGACAGATAGAACACCGTTCTCATACAAAAACTCATCAGAAGATGAGATAGCAAACGTCAACTTTTTACGACGATATGGCACGTACGTACTTCAAAATACTAAAAAAGAGAACCTACTTCGTTTAAC
>Ga0209363_1000407_pt1 | contig 16377 bp, 14 predicted proteins | sample WorMetexBAHAMAS3_FD_187385 | JGI IMG/M metagenome (GOLD analysis project Ga0209363, IMG submission 187385) | Marine gutless worms symbiont microbial communities from Max Planck institute for Marine Microbiology, Germany - Inanidrilus exumae... | ecosystem: Host-associated > Annelida > Digestive... | reverse complement strand
GTATCTGACCCAGGCCACGGTCAAACTTCCAAGTGCCGGTGACGACACGCGCAGCAGCGTTCAACACACGCTGTAACTTGTCCGTTACTGTCCTTGGTGCACCAGCAATTTATCAATGCTTGCTTCAACAATTACAACAAGAACCAGCACTTCTATAACCAAGAAAAATATTTCCAGCTACTTATTGTGGGCATCAATACTCAAAAGTGATTTTATTACGTTGTTCTATATCCATTGTCATTTTAGTGACGTTTCCAGGCGAAACTGGGTTATCTTCCTCATTTGTAAAAGACGTCACGAAAAACGCTGCGGATAAGCGGCACGGCTTTTTCTCTTCTCTGTGATCCAAGCAACAGTATCAGAGCACTGAAAGAACCAAGCTCCAGCCAGTGGTCTGGCTTCATCCATTCTTCATCTACCACCAGACCCCCGCCGGAAGGGGCGTTGCTCTCTTTATGCCAGCTCTATCTACTGAAATACATAAGTAAGTCAACAAATATTACAGAGTCCGTCATACCTTAGTACTAGCCACGCCGATCTCTGGCCCGGCATTGATATGAATACCACAGTGCGACTCGCGGCAAATGCTGCTTCCAACGGTGTTGGTAATACCAACAATCAGCGCACCACGTTGACGACAGTAACGAAGTGCCATTAACGAGTCAGCTGTTTCACCTGTATCAACAGGTAATATCAACAGCAGGCAAAAATCTAGATGTGAACTGTTACATGATACAATTGCATCATCAACACACAGCAACCAGATAACAATGACCTGTTAAAAATAACAAAATTCACAAATAGGTATCTATGCAAGCGACAAATGTCAACGTTACCGGATTGACTAATGAAAAAACACACGTCATCACGAAATACTGGAGTGTTACGATCAAGAAAGTCACTAGCCAAGTCAACCATCACAGGAAGCTCTGTCAATTCTTCCAACAGCTGACGGGTCTGCATCCAATAAGCAACACACAAACCTGGTAATTTATAATTCCAAAATTTTGAAACTTTTGTAATTACATTACACTAAGCCCAAGCAAAAATGCACAATTTTTCATAGTTCAGAACAACTAGCAAATTACACAAATTTACAGTAGGAAAAGAGTAATTACACACTGCAAAATAAAACTATCCACTTGCAATGGATATCTCTCAATTTTACCATCTGCCAGCTGGTTGGTTGGTTGGGAGACTGAAGTACCCTGTCAGCACAAAAATAGCCTATATCGGAGACAAGGTCTTGAGTGGAGATTTAGTTCCGCCAGGTTAAGGATGGCCAATGATACAGTAACTTCCCGATCTCGTTGCCTTTTTGTTCAGCTACGAACCAAAATGGAAAAGGATAGGGGAGGCTCATTTAAGTTATTATGATAGCGCCTACAACAGAGTGAAAACTAACCAACCACCACAAAACCTATTTGTCAGTTCAATGTGATATCTTGTGTAATTGCTGGTCATCAGTTACTATAACATATCAGTGCATAACGACTCCTGTCGTATATCTTTACTGTGTTGGTCTGGCTTTGGAATATTTCACTTAGGTAAAACCCAAGCGAAGCATCCGGGGGCCGTGCCGGATTAACCACGGTGCATGCGGAGCACCTGTGCTAGGGTCCCTTAGGTTGAGGGGCCCCTGTGTATGAAAAATATACAGGATGTCAAAGTAATTTGACGAAATGCTATGTTGCCATCGCGAACGAATGCACGCCACATCTCCTTAAACACTGTCTCATCCCTCGTGGCATGGTATGAACTCGTCCGATCTGGACCGCATCTAGACTCACCAGCCCATCATCTCGATCGGTTCAGCCATATTAACAGGGCTCAAATGCTATGCAAATATAATGCTTTCTAATGGCTACATGCCCCCATATTGTTCCTTCCCGTGGGGCATCTGGAACCTCATTTAATTCGTGGTTTCCTGGGCTCCAAGACCCACCTCCCCAAACAGCAATATTTTTGCAGGATTTACAAACATGACCAACAGACACACACCGACATACACACAGACAGTCAGATCATGCTACAACGTTTGTAACAACAGGCCACTATCGCTATCTAAAGCATGCGATGTGCCCTAAAATTAAACTACAGAAAATAAATAAAAGATTTGCCTTTTTATCAATAAAACTCTGATTTAGAAATGTAGTTCGCTGTAGGCTTGTGATATTGGAGCTTCTACACGTCAGTAACCATTGTGGTAGGTCTAATATGGTACAGTCAGAAAGTATCAAGTCCACCTCGGGTCTGCAACTGCCCTTATGCACACTGTCCGCATGCGAGTTCATCCAAGACCTGCGAGATGACACCAAATATGAAGTGTTCTTAAATTTGAGAAAGAAGCTCTCAGCAGTGTCATCATTTGCTGTGAAGTGAGCTAGGCATGCCAAGAGAACTCCAGATGACTTTTCTTCACGAGAAGTCATGCTTTCAAGTAAGCAGCAGTTCAAGATTTCTACCTATTTGGTGGTGAACTCTAGTAAGTGACTCGTCTCGTCGGATTCTCGGCGTATTCCAAAGTGCAAGAAATGTTCGCCTTTCTGCCTAGTGACAGTGACAGCCTGGAAAAGCAGTGAACTTCCACGCAAAAAACCTGAAGGCCACCTGAACAGTAGGGGAAGAACTGAGGTAAGTGGAAAGTTTTGATGAAAACCCTTGCTACTGATGACAAAGGCACATCTTTATCATTTTCTAGTAACGGTGCCGACTTGATGACGAGCACTATTGCTCCATGTAACATGCCACCATGAAAGCTAAAAATCATGCTTCGCCATAACACTGTCTCGAAAATTGCCTTCACATATATTATCAACTCATTCACAGCTGCAAAAATCAGGAAAAGACTGTTCTAAGTTCCTATCTATTTCAGGAATAATTCTTTGTTGTTAGTTAAATTTAATGCAATAATCACTGTTTTTTTCCATTTTTTTGTGTTTCCAATTGTCATTTCAATTCAAACATGAGCTTCAAGTAGGCAAGGGGCCCCCATTTTTGTCAGTGCTCCAGGGCCCATGAGGTTTTAATCCGGCACTGTTTGGGGGACTTCCCACCCACAGTAACAGACCTGCCCCATCCACCGCACACGTTAGTTCACACTTCAATCAACAAACTACTGGCAATGACATACAGCAATGGCACTGTGGTAGCTGGTCCCGCAAGCAATAAACAGCAGTCTACGACAGCGATGCATCTCCTGCAGGTAGTCTTTAATGCCTCCGAGCACGACACGATTCGTCTCAAAGTTCACACGACCACGCATGGTGTTCATCACAGATTCAGGTTGTTCAAAAATTTCCTTCTGCATGAATGACCTGAAGTTGCCTACGATACACAATAGAAACACATAACAGTTATGTACATTGACCACAATTCAAAACACACTAGTACAATTCAGTACTGTAGTAAACTAGTAATCTTGAACTGCTCCTCACTGTCGGACCAAAATTTTATAGATTGTTATAAGTTAACGTTAAAATCTAATTTGTATAGTGCCATAAAGTCCGAGGATTCAGACGTGCTAACATATCATAACACCCAAAGCATTATTCTCTTTGGTACAAAGCAAACACACCTTTCATAATCTCTTGGATTTTCGTGCGAAGTGTGATAACTTCTCGCACAGCAGAAGCATGAGGATCATCGTAGCTGTGACGGACGCGATGTATCGTCAACTGACCAAGACGATTAACAGCAGCGACGTCATTGTCTTCAAGATATATCACCTGGTTCGTGTGCTCAATTATTGCACTAATCCAACAGCACAACAGAAACGGGATATTATTTATACAACGTAGCAAAAGCACTCCTATTAACCTGCATTTCAATGTCGTTTACCTTAGTCAGGTTTACATAACCAGAACAGAAAACGTAACTTATATGCTGAATATCAATACAAGAATTGGTGTTGAGCATAAGATCTTCTAACGATAGCGGTTCTGATGCCATTTTTGAAATGCAAAGTCTAAAGTAAATGTAAAGTTTTCTACTGTTGAATATTATGGTTTTGACAAAAACGCATACAAGCAAATGGTTACGCAAAAAATGAACCATTCTAAAAATGGCTAAGACTAAATGATATTTTCTCATAAATTTCTATTGGCAATAGCTTTCAAACCTTGCATCAGAGGCGAAGAAATACTCTATTTCCTTCCCTGTGCCGACTGGAGCAACTGTCGATGTAACACTGGACTTACGAGCTAACCGTGATGTACCGTAGTTTTCAATTCCAACATTACGACGTTCTTCTAAGACAAAGATACAGCAAACACAGTCCATATACTAAAGTCATGTTTTCAATTCTTTTCAATGCTGTATTTCTAGCATGGCTTCCACATCCACCACAACAAAATCAGACAAGCTTAAGAACAAACTGTTAATAATAATAATAATAATTAAAAGCGCAATCAGCCCACTGCCAGTACCTAGGGGTTCGCAACAGCTAGTGTCCGTGGCTATCGCCATGTCTCCACCAACTTATAGGCCCTGAGACAGCGTGCTATCGTCTAACCTGCTGCGTCAATCATGTCATTGAAATCAAAGTAACTTTTTGTGGACGTACAACGTCGTACGTACATACGTACATGCGTACTGACATTTGAGACCCACTTTATTAGGCCGACTCAGAAGAGTCGACCTAAAAACCATGCGCTACAGTGTGCATGCTCATGTGAGTTGAATGCCCAATCCACTTTTCCAACACCAGCAATACCACAGTCACAAATGCACAGCAAATCCAAGTCACACAGTACATCTGACTCATACGGTAACTAACAAGACAGTCTCAATGATGGTCCCATTTTTTTATCCACCGACTCTGGTCACCATTCTCTTGTGGCACTTTTATTATTTCTCATCCAATTCACATTTATTAGCAAATAAACAAACGAACAAAACCATCACATCTGAAACTATTTCACTACAGATCATCGTTTACATCATCATGTGTCCATACATTTTTTGCTGAATTTTGCTACCATCATCGAACCTGTTTTTTGCAGCGTCTGGAAAAATTGCACTCATTTAATTTCCAGCAACTTTAAAAAACTGGAGCCAATATTAACGACGTTTTACTCACAGGTAGCATATGAGATAGACAAGAGGCTCCACTATCACAGAGAGGCCCGCGTGACTCTATACATCAGCTGAAATCTTGTCAACCGCCGCACAAAGCTTTGAAAAATCACGTTTGAGGCTTACAGTAAGCGACTGACATTGAATGCCACTCAAGGTCATTAGAAATGGCACAATTCAATAGGTCATATGTCACTCGCTATTAGTGGTCGGAGTAACAACCTGTCTATCTTGCATCATTTCCAAGATATTACCACTTTCACAGTATATGTGACTGCGTGTGATCTTAAGAAATCCTTAAATTTCGACATCACAGTTAAATCACATGCTATATATGTTTTCCGAGGTAAACACACTGCGGCTAATACATGCTATATTTTGGGAGTGACAAAGGTTTTGAAAAGCTGAAGTGATGTTCAATGTGACTAATATTAGTGCCATTTGTATTTCCAACTAGTCTTCCATTGTATCTATGTCTCTAACTTACATCGTTTCCAAGATATTATCACTCGTTAACAAAATTTCAAGAGGTCATGTGACCATAACTCACCTCTTTCAGGCATCATCGATTATGCCTATGCTAGTACTCATCTTGGTCAATTTGTGTACTAAATTTGAAATGCCTAGCTTCATCACCCATACCAAAGATATGACGGGAATGCGAAAATTTACAAATGGGTCACATGACCCTGACCATGTGACCATGCACACTTGGGGGCTATTTTGTTATGCCAAGGCAAATACTTGCTATGACCTTCCAAAGTACAAAATTTGAGAACCTGGACCCTAGTTTCAGACATTCTAAAGACAGGAGCCCAAAATTCAAAATGGGTCACGTGACTCTAACCATGCCCATTTCAGGATAGTTTGTCATCTAGAGGCTGACATTTGTTATAGCCTGTGTACAAAATGTCAAGACTTTAGCTTCATCTGTTCAAGAAATACAAAAAAAGATGCAAAACAATAAAAATGGGTAACTTGGGCTAGTTACGTCCAATCAATGTCATCCGAAGTGTCAATATTCGAGACTGCTTGTACTGTTTTTGAGATACAGCAAGTCATATGTTGAATGTCGGAAATTTTTGCTACCTCACATGCATCTGGCATCCTGTTGGAAGTGACCCCATATGAATTTCTCTAAGATATTTTTGCGTCAGAAAAATATCACATTGTACGTCACTGTTTGCGCAATGCTATGTTTAGTCACTGTGACGTAACTTGTATTTGAGATGCACAAATGGATATACAGATGGACTCATGGACAGACACGGGGCCATAGCATATACCACACGAGCATAGTGTTATGCGGGTAAAAATTATGTGCTTTCACAAGCTAGCAGTCATAAAATACAGCGTGTCAAAAACACTGTAATCAGCTGACATTTGTTACAACTACTGAGGACTATATGAGTGTTGTTTCTGAGACACAGTGTATAGTTATAACTGCATGCTTTATTTCCCAGCCTGCCTTCAGAAAACTCATGACACCAGCATCGTCAACAGTTCATGAGAAATACCAGACACCAATTCACAATCTCAATAAATGCAATAATCTATAATCTAAAATACAGTGACATACAACTGTACATATCTTGCATAGCAACACTGCACTTTGGAATAGCAGGCACCTGAATATTTGATCGACTGTGTGCCTATAGTCTCTGCATCCGGCAGCAGATACAAGCTGAGGTCAGCTGATACTGCACATATGTTCTGCCAAGGACAAAAACTAAATTTCATGAACACGGTTTCTGCTGTTCTGGTCCAGCTGCCTGGAACAGTCTTTTGTCTAAGCTGCACGATCTCACTCGCATTAAAAATTTTTAAAACTGCTCAAGAGTGTGCTATTTAAGCATGCTTATTCATGACTTTTATATCACTCCTGGACGTTGTGTAGAACTGCACCCTACAAATCTTATTATATTGTACTGTAGTGCAAACGTATACAGCTATACAGCAAAAGCAGCTCAAAATTCATTAATCAGCCAATCTGTGAAGTAAAGACGAAATGTGACTTACACACTGATAAACTGTGATCAAATATATACAAAGATGCACATATGAACATAGACCTTTTCTCTTACTACACCAGTACTTAACCCAAGTTGGTCGTTCATTCATTCGTTCATTACTGCAGGGGTCCAGCGTACTCTGGACCCCAGCGATGAGACCTTTATGTCAATCCAATGCGCCAGCCCAGGGAGAGGAGGGGAATTGGTAGGTGTGTGCGGTGTATGTGCGAGTTGTGTAGGGTGGAGGAAAGGTTAAGTAGGCGTGAACAGCTTGTCAGGTATTTCTGGGCATGCCCCCTTTAGGCGTGACTGGCACTTATTCAGCGCCAGCCCTGACCGGCACTTCTTCAGCGCCTGGCCACCTGACTGACACTTCTTCAGCGGCTAGCCAGTGGGCTTAGCCACATTTATCTGCTTCAGCTGTCACGTCAGCGCGGCTGATACCTTGTCGCTGCTAATCAAGGCATCAGCAATGGTCATAGTTTATAGAGGACACCGTTGAACCCTCTTACCTGCCCGGGATTATCTCCCTGTTCATCATGTGCATAGGAATTATTAGAAATAATTGTTTGGTAGGCGGACGCGCCGGCGCTGAGGCACGAAGCCCGGCCACTGTGTGCGTCACGCTCTACTGCACATTGCGGCCGAGTGTGTTAACCTCTTGGCCACATGGGCAAGTTTAGCCAAGTTGGTTATGTTCGTTATAATTTCCATACGAAAATAGTTTTGGTCAAAAGTCAAATCTATCAATCTTCATGTGTGAAGTCATTCTATCAGAATAATGCCAATAACAGGGTCAAAACATTTTATTTTTAAGTTACATGTGGTTGACCTGAGCTTTGTCTGGGCTAAACTGTGCAAATAAAGGGTACATCACCCCCAATAAGCGTGATAAAAGCAGGCATACGATAATTCGTTTGTTTCAATTTTCTAGGCATGCAATTGCATACGGTTGTATCTCTCAAAATTGGCAATGTGCAGTTGGAGCAGCAAAATAAAACTGGTAACAAAGCTACAGGGGGCAAAAAAACTGGCCACTGTCACTGTGAGACAAAAAAGTTGATAATATACTGTTGCCAAGAATTTGTGCCAAATGCTAACCACAATGAGAGCAAGCAGAATTGATTCATTGAAGGTTTTATGTCCCACTCGACACAAAATAGGTCATTTCAGAGACGTACTTCCCAGCCAATCTCTTGGCTTAGTAATGAAAAACGAAATCAAACAAAACGAAAGCAACCATGCATTTGTAACGAAATATACTAGAACACAGAATGAACACAAAAAAACTAAAGCCAGGTTTGGTCGCCTCCTATGACATCTGGCCAGAAAATGGAACGGGCCTATTCTGGAAGGAACAGATAAGTCAGAAAGTAAATGAACAAGGAAGTAAATAAGTAACGAAGAAAGTAAGGAAGGAAGCTAAAACAAACACAATTTATATAATGCCAAAAGCAACAAATGAATCAGGGAGCATTACCACCCCGGAGCCCATAGAGAGCAAGCAAGCAGACAATTTGCAACAAAATCCTAGTTAAAGATCCCACCATGCATTAACTTGTCACTACACTATGTTGACATACTTGGCACCTTTTTGTCTCACACTGGCCAATGCTAATGACCAGTTTTTTGTTTCACCCTGTAAGCTTAACACCAAAACTATGCGCAGAAGTGCAGTAGTGACTGCTGACTGAAATGCCATAAAGCATAGAGAGACGCAGCTTGTGAGCATGAAACAACTATGGCCACAACAGTGTGTCTAACTACCTGCCACAGGACGACGACTGCTCTCTGAAATTTGAGACATTTTGCAACAGCTCAATAAACACATTACTAAAGACATCACATAAACTGCATCAAATGCCACACGTATCGTCATAAACTGCATGATGTGTACAAATACTGCAGACCACCAGTCTACAGTACAGGGCAATGACCACTATCAAACGATATGTCAAAGAACTTAAATCTCACTCACTAACAGTCCAGCCTCCTAGCAATAGCACGTCAGCACTCACTCACACATACATTGAACCAAACAGATAAAGTAGCAAACCAGCAACTGTCAGTCAGTAATGAATAAATGGCAACTGAAACTGTAACAACCAGTTGCATGCAAACCAGAGGTTATGATGTAGTAGTGATATACATTTATTAATACACTTGGGCAACTCCATATTACTGGTAACATACAACAGTCTTCATATAACTACTACTACCACTTCATGGCCATTATATGGGAAAACCTGTGTTAGAAAGAGCATCCCACAGTTCAGAACTGGAAGACTCTGTTGGCACAAAGTTTTACTTCCTGTATGCTTTTGCTTTTGCAGGCAAGTATGGCATTCGATTAGGGAGAAGATGTTACCTACACCATCTCTGGACTATTGCAGTCTTCATATAACTTACATAGTAATTGTAATATTTTTGAAGACAAGCAACTTATATCACATCTTTCAATAAGCAAAAACAGAATAATTTTCACCTTTGCTGTAGACGACAGGAAATCGATCAGTCGCCAGTTTTGTGGCACTCTTAACTCCAATCACCAGAGGACTGCCACGTCTACAGACCAACAACAGCGTATACACTCCACAGAGGGCTTCACAACCACTGACTGATTAAGGTTTTACGTCCCACCTGACACAAAATAGGTAATTTCGGAGACATTCTTCCCAGACAATCACTTGGCTTAGTACTGAAAAACTAAAACAAATGCAACAAAAACAAACATGCATCCGTAACAAAATATACAACAACATAAAATGAACCCAATAAAACTAAAGCCAGGTTTGGTCGCCTCCTACGATCTCTGGCCTGGAAACGGAACGGGTCTATTCTAGAAGCATTAGATGAATAAGTCCGGAAGTAAACAAGTTAGTTAGTTAGTTGGAGTTTAACGTTCCTTTTCAGCATAAATATGGCTATATCAGAGACGGAAGGTCAGGGGTAGAGAACTATCCCTACCCAGTGAAGGAAGGCCAGCCATATATTAACCTCAACCCTGGCAGCCCTTTTGAGCAGCCACCCAAAAAGGGAAAGGGATCGTGAGGCTCATTTAAATTATTATGCTAGCACCTACAACAGGGGGAGACAACTATCACACCGCAAGACAAAACGAAATCAAATACGACAAAAAAGAGCATGCTTCCTTAACTAAAGAATACATATAACACAAAATCAACACAAAAAAACTCAAGCCAGGTTTAGTCGCCTTCTACGACATTCAGCCTAGAAATTGAGTGGAACAATTCTGGTAGAATGGAAAGGGATGGAAAAGCAAGAAAATAGATGAAGCGAGTAAGCAAGGTAAACAGGAAAAAATAACCCAAGATACTATAAGGTGGAGTAGAAGGTGAGGAAGTGAAGGGATAAGGATGGAAGGGGGAATTGCCTCGGGCACACACAGGGCAAGTAAACAAGTAAGAAAGTAAACAATAAGGAAGAAAGTATAAGTACGAAAGAAAATAAAATAGGAAGAAGTAAAGAAACAAACAAACAATTTACATAGAGCCGAAATCAACAAATGAATCAGCGGTGTATTGCTGCCCCGGGGTCTGTACATCACACAAGTCACATGACCATTGGTAAATCTCAACACGTCTGACAAATGCACATTTTGCACTAAGACTGTTTACATTATTATCAACACTGCACAGACAACGCAGTAGTTAGCTAATTCTAAATTACCTGGCCACGACAATTTCGCCTGGAAAATGCGTACTTTTGATGGCAAGCGCAAAAGCACCTTCCTGCACAGCACCATAAAAACAACTGAATGATTAATAATGCACAGAAAAATGACTTATCCATGTCAGATAACTACCACACTAACTCACAGTCACGATCCTCAACAACTCCACATTCACTAACAATGACATCAACTGGTCACGACGTCTCTAAAATGCTGGAGATGATATGCAATGCGATGAACGAATGACCAAACTGTCCAAAATAACACGAGTCACTGCACATGCATTTTTCAGTTGTGAAAGGACAGTGACGGGATGGTCTTCAGACGTCAGATGTGCTCTGAAAACTGGTATAAAGAGAACTGGTAGACAGGATGTCAAGGTGACGTGTTGAGGCAAACCATTCCAGGTACAAGCAGCAGCAAACTGGAAATGCTGGTCACCGATGGCGGAAAGACATATACAGCAGACTATCAGTATTTCTAAACAATATGGCTCAGTGCACTGTCCATGCTAAGTGGACTGTCCATCTTTCAGTGCTCTGATACAAAAACCTGTCTCCAATTATCCAAAGAGGTTTCCTGGGGTAAATCAGGAAAGAACGCTTGCTAATTATAACAAAGGCAGCAGTTAGACCAACTTTAGCAGACTCTTGTGTCGTACTGTATAAAGCAATTTCCATAAGTGCAAAATCCTGCATTTGGAAACACCACAGCTGGATACTATACAAAAGCTTACAACAGTGTTATGTCTGCTTGAATAGTGTGTTTTGTCATGCAAGAGTTATCAACGAAATGTTCACACTGAGTAGAGACACATTCAAAAACTGAACAGATGCGACTGGCATTCGTGTAAAAGCATAAAAGCATAATAACAATTCACAAATAAGCATTATATCATATGTCATAGCATTCTCAAACTGGATCTGTATAGTCATCATAAACACAACGTTGTATGCATCAATGCATATGCAGGTTGTCTGTTCAGCAGTACCATATCGAAAAATGCAAATGTTCAATAGCAGCTGACCAGCTGTTGGACTGCTCTCTCTACGAGCTCACGGAATGTAAGATCATCATCTTTGCGAGTATCGTTGATCATTTTAAGCAACTTTGGAATGATTTCTGTGTCAGTCTCTGACTCGAACTGAAATCCGTTTTTAATCTGTCAATCCACACAACAGCAGCTAATATCCATTGCCAGCAAAGAGCACACACTTGCTAGCACAATACAAAACAACAGCTCAGCAAGTACTAAAATAACGAAATACAGTACAGACTCCATATAAATAAAAAAAAACATATGAATAGGTTAGTTAGTTTTAAAGATGGCATAAATCAGCCTGCACGATGCTGTAAATTTCATGCAAAAACCACACATCACTACGAACAGTGTTTCACCGACATCGACCGACTAAACTGTTACGAGTGTTAAATCCTGTCATCATCTTGCAATAAACAGTATGACTCTACGGAAATCTCAAATACACGGAGCCATGAATTTCAGAATTTGTCATGAAATGAAGCATTTGCTGTGCGACTTCTTCGCTTAATGATCATAATTTTCACATGGGTCCTAAGCCTAGCATTTGAATCTATTTTTACACTGCCTGTGTTGTACAGGATTGGCCATGCCCCTCAGGCATGAGCAAGTCTTTCTCAATACGCAAGCTCAATGAGACTATGCCATTTGCATTTGACTGACTCTGCTGTGCCATAGGGTGCAAAATCATTAAGTGAATGTGATAGCTATAGCTCAATTGTTACATGGTCAGCTAAAAATTATATCATAAACACAACACAAAGAAAGACGCCAACTGTCTGACGCTATGTGATTCACATCATACACAAAACGTATCACTCTCGTCTCTAACTGCAGCAACTTCATCTGTTCCTACATCTTCAATGATAAAGATGAGTATATGGCCAAGCTGTTTGTTTGTCTCACACACTCTATTCAGTCTGGTAGTACATTCTTTATTTTCATCCACAGTACCACTTGAAGATAAACTTCAGGTTTGTGGGCACAATCTTCAATGTCGGTATGTAATGAATATGCATCAATAACAATAACAATATGCAAGTGAGTGATCAGTAACAGCTGGTGCAACACATCTGTGGCTGTGGCAAATGTACGGTGTGTGACACAGCTGTGCGCTGTGTCAGTGGACGCTCAGCATACTTCTACCTTGTATCTAATTACTGCAGCAGCCAGTCAATGTGTTCAATGTCTACATCACTTATCACAGCATCATCGGTGATGTAATCAGTGTTCTATCAACAACCGCAGCAGCTGGCGATTATATATGAGTGCACCACTAGAGCACTGACCATGCTCCACACAGACCAGGCAGGGTTCCCCAAACGAGTGCTCCAGCAGGATTTTTAACGAGCCAGATGTCCAGCAAATAGTGTCAATGCACTGAAGGATAAGTGGCAACAGATGACTACAGTATTGCATTCATATTCCTCTAATGAGGCACGCGTACTCAAACTTGGCACAACTGCACTAAGAGATTAAAGATAGCAATGTAAAGTGGCTAGATTTGCATTTGTGATATTCTAGTCAGCAGCTGCTTGCCCACGACTACATTAACTACACAAGCTATTTAAAACAACATGCCAATGATTCAACAGCAACTCTGGGCTGGCATTTGTATCCTCTCTGCTGCATCTCAGTACCAAAGCCATTTTTTTCTCCAATGTACAATCGCCATCAGTGCGTCTTTACCAAATTATACTGTGATAAATAAGGTGGCTGGCACAGTAGCACAACGGGTAGAGGATTGGACTTGCAATCAACAGGTTGTGGGTTCAAATACTGCATAACAACCTTTGGCAAGTTGTTCACAGCTATGTGCATCTGTCACCAAGCAGTATAACTTAGTACCGGCCAAAGGCGGTGATGCTCTATGGCTGGGAAGGTAACTGTAGGCCTGACGGAAAGTAATGGCAGCCTACCGCCGGATGGATGACTTATAGTCACCTGTGGGCTGACTGCCTGTACACCGAGATCAGCTCTGGGCCCAACGCTCGGTAACGAGTATGGGAAGCCATTCTCTTTACCTCTTACTGCGATAAATGCAGACAGCAGTCATCATGCCAGTTTAAAAGTCATCAATCAGTAACCATATAACAAAAGTGCCCAAACAACTCACCAGATATGTTTTTATCTCCTTGTAGTTAGTGATAATCCCATTATGAATAACCACAAATTCTGCAACGTGCAAAACAGTCAAAGCATTAATATGAAATGACCATAAAACACAAAAACTGGAGCATGAACTAGAGGGCACTCAGAATAGTGCACACCTCTACCATGCTACACGTATTTCGAAATAACTCCAAAATTTAATCAACTCTTCCCTGGTCCATAACCTATTTATTTCTCAAAGTTCACAAAAATCTACCCATTAACTTTTTCGGTAGTTCAGGTCAAACAAACAAACAAGGATAAAAATATAGTCTGCATCAACCTCTGGTAGATGTTACAACAGCTTCTAAATGGCATTAACATGTTGCTACATATTCATATTCAATTATTCATTCATTTGTACAGATATAAAAAGCAGTGTTCGAACGGTCCACGAGAAAAATGGATCTAACCATTTCAGTAATTTTTTGTTACTTGGATCGGCCGATTCAGTACCCGATCCAGCAGTGATGAATGGCGACGATCCGTTCAAATGGACAACCAAATGAGACACGCCGTCGCGTAATGGTTATGCCGATAACCAAGACATTGTGCTGCAAGTGATGCTCGCGTTGATCGTTATGGTCAATCCCTGCCTCCCCATTATGCCCGTGTCCAACAAGCAATGTTCACACCGGAGGCCTGAAGTCAGATGGCTTGGCCCAGTATGGACAATGATACCGTCGTCCGCAACATCCACCAAATGATGACAGCATGGAGACAGCTATTATTTTTGGTGATTTTAGTGCAGTTAAAGCAAGGTGTTTGATGCAAGTCTGGGACTTTGATGCCATTGATGCCGTCAATGGTCTATACACTCTCCTGGTGAGTAGGCTCAGACTAGGCCTAAATGCCATTAAATAGCGTTCTCACTGACGCCATGACGGCATTCAACTTTAAAACTCAAACACAGGCCTTGGGCATTCTCACTGACGCCATTGACCGCTGTCATCCGCCGAGAATGCTAGATTGTTGAGCCTGTCGACCGCCCGCCATCGATGGCATCAGTGAAAAATGCTATCTTAACGTAACGTGTGTGTGGTGCATATTGTGTTACGTCATGTGACGCTTGATGTTCGACCCGCAGCCAATCTGTCTGTTGCCAGCAGGTCTGGCCCATACTCCCCACTCATAACTCACAAAACGCCTCAATGGCCAGGGTACACTGGACGGACATACACTAAGCACACACGCAAGCATTGCCATGGGATGGACCACCAAAGGAGACAAGCCGCTGTCAGTGATTATCCTTGAACCGGTGCCGATCTACAAAAACAGATCGGCCCAATTCGGTCTACAGTGGATCGGTAATGATTCAGTATCAGCACCATGACTGGTTCAAACTCTAGTGCAAAATACCACAACTGTACAATTATTGAGCACAGAGTGCTCATCCCATATCTTCATAGGCGTGGACAATTAATTACGGTATGGAGAGTTCTAGCATCTTCTTCCTAATCCTAATGTGCTAGCTGATGTCACAAACGGCAAGTGGGCAGCAAAATTTTACTGCAACAAAATCCTCCACTTTTTAACTACTGTAGAGATGCCAGCTAACACAGGCTGACATGTGTAACAGCAGCAAAACGGCTGCGTGTGTGGTTATGACCGCAGTCACAATAACCAGTAGCAAGTACCGCAGGTCTCGTCCGATCGCTGCGGGTGGGTGTTGACCCAGTTGGGCTCGCCATGTGTTGCCCAGCGAGTGTGAGCAATACCTACGTGCGTTACAAACTGCAGCGAAAAATCCAGCGACTTCCTCAGTCCTAGCAACCACACAGCGTATTATTCACTGTTACTACAAAAAAAATCAAACAAAAATTGTACATGCATAAAATTCAAGACACTGATAGACGATTTTCACTTTGACAAATGAAATGAAGACTTTATAGTCAACTACATCTCCAGTTACACAAAAACAGAAAGTATTAAAGCAGTAATACAGTGAACACTAACTGAATGTGAACAAGTATCCAAAGTAATTTAGCAAAACGCCGCACATCGCCATCTTGTCATCTCATGACAACCAATTCACAATGCACTCATGCATAAGTACATTACAGTGGGCTGGCACATGTCTCCACTAGTGTTGTTACGATGGCAGGAATTTGCAACTCAGTCGGTGGCGGTGTTTCGTTTGACATGCCACCGCTGTGCCGGTGGCGAATATCAGTCAATGTCAAGGCTAGGGTTATTAGTCGGAAACAGGTGGATGTCCGGCTTCGAAATCAGATCGTTCCGGCTGTCCTGAAATGCGCTAATTGCTCACGGCACGCGATACGCGACAGTAGGGGCCTATGGGGTGCAATAAGTGACACCGTCGCGACAGTCCTGTCGTTTGCAAGTGGAGAAGCAGACGCGCGGGGGAGGGCGGGCAGTGTGGCTGACTGGACAGACTCGCCGTG
>Ga0209363_1000406_pt1 | contig 16384 bp, 12 predicted proteins | sample WorMetexBAHAMAS3_FD_187385 | JGI IMG/M metagenome (GOLD analysis project Ga0209363, IMG submission 187385) | Marine gutless worms symbiont microbial communities from Max Planck institute for Marine Microbiology, Germany - Inanidrilus exumae... | ecosystem: Host-associated > Annelida > Digestive... | reverse complement strand
TCCCTCCGCTGCTTTAATCCTGCAGTCTTCACTCCTCACTCCTCAGGAGGGAAGTATTTGGAACCCTGTTCAATGTAGTAGAGACATGACAAAAGTCAGTTTGCCAGTTAGTCAATGGAGTAAATTTTGCCGCTTTCATTGGACACTGAAAACTTAAAAGGCTTTCAGCTTCAGGGGGGCTTCGCCCCCTGACCCCTGACCAGGGGCTTTGCCCCTGGACCCCGCTATAGGCCAGACCCCCGTTATAGGCTCGCGCTCCCGCGCTCGCCATGCGCAGACCCCCTCGCCATGGGGTCCGTGCTTGGTAGTTTGAACCTTAAATTAGGCCCTGAACTTTGGTCCAGTAACCCCTGAATCTTGTATCTCATTTGCATATATCGGTGAGTGCACGTAGGCTAAAGTACGCTGTGCGCTGTTTTTTTAAATCACTTGCTATGTAGCAGTAGCATAGCCAGTCTGTAAGTAAGAAATGCACAGTCGCGTTTGCGCATGCCAGGCGGGCGATGGATAGGCAATAATTCACAAATTAAAGCAATTCCGTTTGTCCGTCACACCCACGTCCTGTTCAAACGGCTTAAGACGTATCATGAAATATTTTCACCGACTGGTAGCCACATATTCTAGTTCTTGTTGGCGAAATTCCGACAGGGTCATCATTCTATTACTAGAATTTTTTGTTTTACCGACCGCTTTAGTGGTTCAGATCCAGCAATTGGTCAGTTGTGTGTGTATATGCGGACAGTAAAGGCGCGTTCTAATATTCACTACCAAACTCCCGTTGATTAACCGTGACCTCATGCAACCAACCAGTCCATAAAGAACAACCAACCAGACTCTGGTTAACCGTAATAACCAAACCAAAATAAACTAGAAAACATAGGCAGTCGTATCGGCATGCAGACCCACGGCGGCAACAACCGCAGGTATAGCACAGGGTTACGCAATACAGTAGCAACCGGCCGTGCGACCGTGACAGGCTTCGTACCGTGTGACCTTGACCTTTGACCTCTGGGTCAATGCATGCCGAGCGACTGCTATAGAGTATATGTGTACCAAGTTTGGTATTGATAGATCAAGCCGTTTTCCTGTTAGAGCGCGGACAAACAGACAGACAGACGCGACTGAACGCTCTACCCACGCCGGCGGCTTGTTATAGTTGGTGCGACTCAAGTGATGGCTTTCAAGCTAGTTGTGCAATTAGACTGCGTGTTGTGGGGTTAATGTAGACTAGCGGTGTGAATAGGACGTGAACGACCCTGCCGTGTACTTGGTGTGGTGCAGTGCAGCACGGTAACTCTTTTTTTCTTCCAAACGGCAGTCAAAGTACCGGTACATATATCTTGGTGACGCCCAGTATTTGGCTAAATTCGGGAACAACTTGGCACGACATAATTACCCTATCTATTTGCACAAACACAACCATTTACAGTTATCATACATCAATTAAGTGTAATGTGTCCAGGGAAATTTGGCAAAAGGCCGCACTGCGGCGGCAAATGGATTTGTCCGATCTTGACCGCGCATCTAATACATTACATCTGACCGTTTCTTCTGAGCTACTCGGTTTGTTTTTCCGGATTTTTCGCTTCTGTGCCATGACGTAGATTAAGCTGGTCTCAGTGTTAGATTTTGAGCGCACGTAAATATACCGTATCGTATCGTACATGGTTCCGTGGGCCCACACAAATCAGCCCCCAAACGGCATCTCAATCAGTTCAGCCGTTTATGCACAGCACTTCCATGTGACCAACACACAGACAGATACACAGACCACGCTGCGTGCGACATCTGGACCACCCTATAGGTCGCATCTTATGCAAAGCGTGCAGTACACGCGGCCTAATAGTGCATAGATGTCAAATAAGGGCAAATAATTACTTTGCACCAGAGGCAATATGTCTCTCGACATGTCAACAGGATGTCAAACAAAGCAATGATACTGTATACCGGACATGCTACGTTGTTTATACAGTGTCGCTGCGAGATGGGACCTCAACTGACGTTTTGACTGCACCCACACGAGTCGTCACGAGTCGTTATACCAGTGGTCGATATGCTGGTAGGCCTAATATCCGGTATCTAATAATTGACGTATATTTTATTGCCACCAAACGCAACACTTACACACAATCGGCTACATACCAAACACTGCCACGACGCAAGAGAGTGCATAACAGAACGCAAAATAGAGGCATGGCAAAGGCCCGCGTGAGCCCACGCGGCGGGCAGCCTCATTAACGCTAACCAAGCTCTTGGCATCTGCGTCGACCATAGATGTCATCTGGCGAATATGATTAAACCGAAATGTATCGCAAATGTGAGTTCGCAGCTCGTGAACTTTAGGGGGATGGGCAAAAACTCGCCAACCGTTTTCAGCCGTTTGTTGGTCAAGGTTCACCAAATTTGGAAGCACGTAGGGGAGTTTCTTTCCGATTGCTGATATCATGTTCCACTGCAGAGGTACTTTGGTCAAAGTTTGAAGTTGGTCCCAGAAACGTATTTTTGCTCCCAAAAGGCCCCAACCTGTGGGGGGGCAAACACCCGGGGGACTACGAACTAAATTTTTCAAATAGCAGTCATAAGTGAATATGTGTCCAAGTTTGGTTGAGATCCGTTCTGTGACCACAGAGATTCAGATAGGCGTCGACAAAAGGAGAAAGAAAGAAAAATAAATTAGCCCCATACGGGACTGACGGTCGACTCCTACTTACTGCCAACTTCCAAGTCACGTGACACAAAAAACTTGAACAAAAATCAAAAATCCGGCCCCGATAAGCTTTAGGAATTGTGCCATAATTTAAGAATCCGTGGTCATTTGCCAGCCCCCATTGTAAATGGGGGAGGAGCTAGCCTTTGAAAATGGTCAAATTTCCGACTTTCAAGGGCTGGTGACCTTGACCTTGGTTCGGGTCATACTGCATACCGTCATGCATCAGTCGTCGACCTCTACGTCCACACGCCGCGCGAATCCCGAACGGCGCATCTCTAGCATGACGTTTACGTCGGCGCGTCTCTACCGGAGCAAAGTTTACAAAAAATGTGAGATTCCCTGCCTTTGGCATAAACACATTTTACCATAATGAGTTGGTCCATCAGTCTGTGGTTGGCTTGGGTTTAACGTCGCTTTCAACAACACCACTCTTATGTACGACAAATTTTCCTTAAATGGGGCGTGATTTTGGACATTCCTACCGTATACACTCTGTTTCACCAATCCCAGAGGTTTCCTGCAGAAGAGGTGGAGGAATAGTGGAAGACCCGACGGGGAACTGGCTGAGCAAGGTTCATCTGAAAAATAGCCCCCTATGGGGACTGACTCTTCGCATCTGACGTTTGTGCCAACTTCAAAGTTACGTGACACAAAAACTAGGCCGAATATTACAAATCAAGTTTAGACATTGTGCTGTAGTTTAAGAATCCATGGTCAGCTGCCAGCTCCCATTGTAAATGGCAGAGGAGATAGCTTTTAAAAACGAGCGGATTTCCAACATTGAAGGGTTCGTGACCTTGACCTTGGATCGGGTCATAATGCATATCGTAGTGCACCACTCATCCACCTCTACCTACAAGCAAAATTTCATTAACATCGAAGAAAATGTTTGTGCACGGGCGGACGTACACACGGACATTTATTTGAGACCAGCTTTATAAAGTCAACTCTGTTGAAACTTGAAGAGTTGACCTAAAAACAGCCGTTAAACGGAAATAGTTGGTATTATTTGGTATTATCAATATTATTATAAAAACTGTACAAGAAATACTCAGTAAAAGTTTATTATATGTAATCCGGACGAAATTCAACTTAAGCAACTGTGAACGTTTTCACCGCATCTGAAGACATCACTTCATTATCTGGCGAAATGCAGAACACGTTTTCAGTTTGCAAAGACCGCAGTCTTTCACAGCAATACACTTTATGTAAAACAACGTAACTTCCCGATTAAACTGTTCTTTCCTAGGTTGTACAGTTTGTTTTCCATAAAAATGTAAGAGTTAGTCGGTTCACGTCAGTTCTCTTCCAACACTTGTTCTGAAAGAAAAACCCTCAGGGATGAGAGGCACAGGTTTGTGCAGGCCAGACACCCTCTCTGTCACCAATCCAATAGCAAGATCACTGAACTGAAGGAAATGAAAAATCACAAACTCCAATGATAGAGAACTGTTCAATGGCCTCATCATTTCTTGGATTCCACTGCTGGGAAAACACGTTGGTCCCTTTACACGAGCTGTCTGGTATTCATGCTGTACAAACTGAAAATGAAAAATAGTTTTACATATCATGACGTTGTTTTGCACCAAGACGAAAGATAAATGTATTACTGCTATGAACAACATACTGTACACAGAACTAACTTCACAAAGAGTGCAACAATATTAGGCAGTTTCTCTGCCACAAGACACAACAAAAATTCAAATAGTCCTGCAAAAACATCATCTGAGTATCTGTGGTTATTCAACTACAATCACTACGCAAGTCATTCACACAATGTGTTCTTTAGGTTTTTAGACTGCACAGTACTCTAATAATATTCTGTTATAATTATAGTAATAATTTGTGCAATGAAATTACAGTTATTACTTATATCTCTTTGTTAACTACCCGAGAATATCCAATGGTCTTGAAGCAGGTTTACCTCACTCAGTAATGACTTCAAGCTCAATATGATCCGTTTTCGTTCTCAGAACACGATCATGCACCTGACTTGGCTGTGACTTAGGGCACTGTACAAATCTTTTTTTATTGACTAATTGTGGCTTTACAATGCAGTTTCTGGCAAATGACAACCATACAAAACATACATAAGCTATAAAACACATCACTAAATATCACATGAACGATGGTCAACAGTGGTCACAGCTGCAGCAACAGTTTTACCACCAAAGTAAAATAAATATTCCCCCAGCAGAACACTGTACATAATTATTGTCCTGCAAACACTGCAAAGGTCTTTGTCTGGAGCACAGAGCCAGTGCCCTGTCTTCAACACAACAATGTGTCGCAATCTGATCAACAGAAACAGGTGAACACAAAACAAGAAAGTCTGTAGTCACTAGATGTCTTTCAATGTTGGCGGCCGAATGTTACTATTTCGTTTGATACAGCGTACCAGCCACTTTATACCTTCGTCAACTCCATCTCTGCGACAAACCACAAAATGTTACTGACAGACTTCAATTCACAAAAAATGTCTGCTTGTAGAGCATTCAGTTCACAATTATATTCACAACGGATAGTCACATATCTGGATACATCAGTGTCAGGGTGTACGGATGGGGATCATAAGCACATTAATCACAGTCCATCAAAGATTGTAGGGGCACAGTCCATCAAGGACTGTAGGGTCTATTGCTAATCTCCGGTTTACTGGGCAGGTGACGTCAGTCATAAATCAACACAGGATGAATTGCGTTCTACCAGACCCACGGTTACTTTCTGAGCTTCAGAGCATCACCGCCCTTGACCAGCACTGCTTGGTTAACAGAAGCGCATAAATGCAAATGACTGGCCTAGGTAGGTCGCTGCACGACCGTGGAAATGCCAAAGACTGAACTGACAACCTGTAGATCAAAAGTTCAATGTCATACCTACATGTACGGTGCTAGCATGCACATTCAGTGGTCAAACTGTGGGGGAACGGCGTTCGTTTTAGGTGGGGAAATGCTGCTCCCATAGTTTACACTACCGCTGTGGGTGGACGCGGGTGTTGTAAATCATGCGCTCTGTAAAACTAATTTAAAATGGCTTTGGCTCGTTGGAATATTATGTAATCATAAAAGGCACAAAATTTATCATCATTATTATCATTATATGGTGAATAAAGATTGTCAAAATTTGGTCAGTTCATTCTCAGAAAAAGTGTTAAATTGTTGCCACTAGACGTAAGATTTTAAGGTTAAAATGCATCAAATCATTTGTCAGCTATGGCTCCACATGAGACCCTGCTGGTGGAGCTTACAGCGCTTCCACAAGCCCCCTAGCTGGATTTTAAAGGGCCTACTTCTAACAGTAGGCACGGGGATGAGAAGGATGGGTAAAGAAAAAAGGGGAAGGAGCAGGAAGGGAGGGGAGAGCGTTCCCTCCTTTATTTTACAATTTCACCACTGCACATACATACACAGCTAGAAGGATTTCAGCCACATCATATGTCTGTCATTTCATAAACACAACTGGAGCAATACAGCGACAAATTATTGTACCGTAAATGTCAATACTTCTAAGCTGTACAGCAATCGGTTGGGTGTGTATTTGTCTGTGTCAAGACAATAACTTCTGAATTAAATAATCTCTGACCAAGATATCAGCTATGCTGATTCATCTTGACACTATCTAAACCAAGTTTGAAGGTCAAGTTCATACATCAAAACACAGTCACAGGAAGAAAAAAACAAGAGCTCAGTAACTGCGGGGATGGCTGACTTTGGCCGAAAAAGCACAACTGAATAGAAAACTGTAAATCAGTAACAGCCAACTGAAAAATTTTCACACTACTGTGGTCAGCCAAACGTCATTAAAATGGTCATTGTGACCTTACGTGAAGGCTTCTTAGTTGCTATTTATGGTTTTTAACAGCCAATTATGTAACGATTTCCTGTCTCAGTAAAATTTTTTTCCAACCAATAACTCACACGAATGACTTGTCGTCATACAATACTAACCCAGTAAGCGCTGAGACGGCCATAGCTTTGCAGTCACGAGAACCTAGTTCATGACCCATCTCCTGGAATGCAGTTTTTACCGCTGATAATGACAAACAGCCCTGAAACAAAGCAAAGTAAAACAAGGAAGTCACTGACAGATTCGGCAACATACCACTTTGTGCATGTATGTCAGAAAACAATGCCTACAGTACTATAACAAAAACAACTACTGCTAATATTCATCTGGTTACAGAATCAGTAGTTATAAAGTTATAGCAAAAATATAGCATTTAGTTAGTTAGTTGGAGTTTAACGTCCCCTTTCAGCACAAATATGGCTATATCAGAGACAAAGGTCAGGGGTGGAGAGCTATCCCTACCCAGTGAAGGAAGGGCAGTGATATATTAACCTCAACCCTGGTCGCCTTTTTGTTCAGCAGCTACCCAAAATGGGAAAGGGATCAAGAGGCTCATTTAGATTATTACACTAGCGTCTACAACTGGGGAAGACAACTATCACACTGCAAGAGTAAACTAAACCAAATACAACAAAATGCCAGAATAAATGTTAGCTAAGCATTACAGATAACACAAAATGAATGGCACAAACTAAACTCAGGTTTGATCGCCTCCTACGACCTCCGGCCTGGAAACGAAGTGGTCACTATTCTGGTGGAAAGGGAATGGATGGACAAAAGAAGAAAATAGGTAAAGCAAACAAAAAAAGAAAAAAGGTAAAAAAGGGCAAAAGATGAGGAAGAGAATGGATAAGGGAGGAAAAAATGCAGGAAAAGGGGTACCCCGGCCCCACGCGGGGAAATATAGCTACTTAATGGATGGGGTGACAGTGACGCAATTTCTTCATTCCTCCTGTCACCCGACTAACGGTGTCAAAATAGTAAATGGATGATTTATTATTGAAAATGAAAAAATATTTAGTGGCATTAAAATCATGGACAGATGCTTAATGTCTATTATGTGATTTGTTGCCTGACGCTAAACAACTTAGCAGAGCTATAAACTAGAGCCACATTTACACAGAAGTGTTTTGTCATGTAACTTCACCACCCTTTTAATATCATGAGGAAGCAACACCAGAAAGCATTGAACATTAAAAACAGGACACACTATACAATGAATACAAATGTCTAGCACTGTTTTCATTATAACCTGAACAGTGAATGCCTACAAATCTGCATATACTAATGACAATATAAAACAACTTACCTCCAAATCTTGTTTATTCGCAAGTAGCAGAAGTGGAACTCCACGTAACGTGTCGTTACATATCATCAGGTCTACATACACAGTTCATGTGAGTAAGTAAAAATGTCATTCAGCAGCATGCATTCCCTGTTCACTTGCTCATTCATGACCATGTTTAAAGCTTGACCTTTGTCAATTCTGGTGGATGCCATAGCTCAGACTCACAAGGGTAACTCACGTCTGTCAACTGTAACACCAGGCCACTTCTGATATAAGTGAATAATGTCAAAAGTCTATTTTCGGCACTCAAACAAAACATACCAGTATTTCACATGAGTATTTCTTTAAATGGCATCAAAATTCCGGTATATCATGTGTAGAGCATGCACACACATCGGTTTATCGGCATTTTCCAGGCAAATGTGGATTAGCTGCTTGCCCATAAAACTGAAGGATACTTGGTAAAAAGGTCAAATATCTCTCCTCATCATGACCAGGCAATCATTCAAAAGGACATCTTATTTTCTTTATCCATACCTGAGAAGCAATTTGGTGCTCCACTTACATCAGCTCTATGAGTTAAACACTGCAGAGTTAAAGACTTTAATTGCGTATCTAGCACAGCAACGGACGTGGCTCACCAAAAGCTTGTTTAGATTCTTCTATCCTGTCTCCATCAGAAGAGTCCACGACATAAATGACAGCATGAGACTCAGCATAGTACTAAATTGAGAACACATAGATTGCCATTTCAACACAGACAACTCATAAGCTCCTTTTCTGCTAACAATATTAAAATTAATCTTTAAAATTTAGCAATCATAAACAGCATAATGCAGATGACGAGGATATGATTCGCTAGCTACAGTCTCAAAGAAAAATCTTTGCATAAGAAACAGTGATATACTGCTACAGAACTGCCAACTGTAGTATCAGCACAGGCAGTAATGCAACCAATTAGCTAATTTAGTAAATTAATTAGAACTAGAATTACCTGCTGAAGATTTCTAATTAAGTAGAATTAGAACGACAGTATTATCTTTGCTAATCAATTAGAATTAGAAATAGATGTAACCTAATTAATCAGATTTACAATTAGTTACACATTTTGAAGAACTCAGTCAGCTACAAATGCACATTTACACCGTTGTTAAAAATTGTTACCTATCAGAAAAAAAAGTTTACAAGACATCAGGGAAAATTAGCAATTAGCAGGCATTAAATTCATTAAAGCTTTGAAAGAACTTCCATATCGGTAGCATGAGCACATCTTACAATCATGACTTCATGATGCTGTGGCTAAATAGATATCTAATTACCTACATTACAAATTGGCAGAGTTAAAGTTTCAACTAGTGTTTGTGTCTTATCAGGTTATCGATGGATTTTCATGTAACTTGGAGAATATGAAAAGTATATTATGAGAAGTTTAAATTTTCAAAGTTATCTGGAATATATTCTGGATACCAGTTGATCATAAGTGCTGCCATACTGCAAATGTTGGGCTTTTATATAAAATGGGGCTACTATCCACGTCTGTGGTGTATTATTTAGTTGGTTGCGTGGCACAGTGGTAGAACGTCGGTCTTTGGCCGGCGAACTTTTCCTGTCCTGCGCTCGACCTGTTGTGGACAGGTGACCACTTATGTGGGTAAACCGTCCGCTATAGGTCAACCAACCAGGCCAACTCAGCCTTTCATCCCTTCGGGGTCAATGGATGAGTAGTAAACTGCAATTAGATGTCTCTTACCTCAGCTAGAGGTGGCGCCATCTGGTGAACGCTTACAAAGGAAAGGCAGGCATGGTGTATTTGCAGGTAAAACTGTGTGATCCATGCCTGAGTGCTTTGAGATATACATAGTATATAAAAGGCGCTATATAAATACTCTTCCTTTCCTTTCCTTTCCTTTCTATTGCACAATGGTCAATATTAACTGACTTCACGTACATGCATGACCTGTTCCTCAATACAAACAATAAAAATATTTGTAACGCACGCATGGTCAGCCGAGCACAAATCTGAGACATTCACTGGTGCCAATTTCAATGTGGCACTGCATAGGTATGTGCTCTACTGATTGCTGTCCCCCGGTTTGAAATGCTAATCAATTAAAATCAGAAATATGATGGCATATTTACTAATTAAACATAATTACATAATTACAATTAGCTTTGTTTGTAATCAATTAACACCTAATTAGAATTACCAATAGGTGCTTACAGATGGTCAGTTTGTCATTTAGCACATGTTCACATAAATTGTATGCAACAAAAAGTTGTAAAATGGAAATCCTAGCAATATTTTCTTAGCAAAATAAAATATCACACAAATAAACACAAATCAGTCTCAAGCAGAATATACTACTATTTAGTAAGCCGGGAGTCAGCAAAATGCAGATCAAGAAAATGGTCAAACTGTCGCAAATAAATGACGAAACAAAAACAAGAGCAGCAGACAAAGCAGTGTGATCAGCAAATTGCAACGTATGGCAGATCCTCACCTTATCCCACAAAGACTGCAACTCCTCTTGTCCGCCAAGGTCCCAAAAATTTAACCGCACACCTTCTATGTCGACTTGGCCAACTACACATTGCACAAACAGCAGTTTATTTTAATTACAGAAGATATATCCTACTCTGGACCCCAGCACTGAGATCTCAGTGTAGGTCCAATGCGCTAGCCCAGGAGAGGAGGGAGACTGTTCGGTGTATGCGAGTGTATGCGTGACATGTAGGGTGAAGGAGGGTTAAGTAGGACTGAACAGCTTGTCAGGTGTTTCTATAACGCACATCCTATAGGCGTGACCAGCTGTCTGGCTAAGCCCCAACTGGTGTTTATGCAGAGACAGCCACCTGACTGGCGCTGAATCGCCAGCCAGTGGATTTGCCACATCTATCTGCTTCAGCTCACGTCAGTGCGGCTAATAACTTGACGCTGCTAATCAAGGCATCAGCAACAGCCACAGTTTATAGAGGACATCGCCGAACCCTTTTTTTTCCTGCCCGGGATTATCTCCCTGTTCATCATGTGTGTAGGAATTATTAGAAATAATTCTTTGGTAGGCAGACACACCCGGGTTAAGGTTTGAACCCCAGCCACTGAGCACATCACGCTCTACTGCACATGACGCCTGATTGCTTTGACCACTGGACCACATGGGCAGGTCTGTCATTCCACTCACATATCTCAAAAACCGCACACCCAAATTTCATCAAATTATCTGTATATGCTACTTGTAGCCATGGTTTAACCTCCTCTGATTGCAATGCAATATGCTATGTACTTCGGATTTTGTGGATGACGTTGTTTTCTATCTAATAATCTACCTTGTATAGCGCCAGTATATCAAAGACTCCACGTAATGTAGCGCATGGACCAGAATCTATAGATCACTGTGGGCGAAGTCTGCGCTTTCCGACTGCATCATTTTACGTATCACATAAAGTGTACGTAAAGTAACCACTCAGAATAAATGGATGCATAACTATGATGCACACTTGATCTGTGTACTCAATAAAAAGACCATATCACAATATTTTAATCAACTATACTGGCTTTCTATGCACCACTGGCTCACTTACAAACTGTGCATGTTGATGTTCTCAGTCACCATCAGATACTATCTTGAAACTCTACAGTTGCAAACCGAAGCTTCGAATATTCAAACTTCATTTAACATCCCTAATACTAGTTACAAACAAACTCGAAAAGCCCTCAATCAAGGTTGCACCAACCATTTGCGGCCAACATTACATAATTAAACTTTCCAATTCAGGTTCACCTTTGCTCCACGTTGCCAGATCTGGTTTTCATAGTTGCTTTACTCTTTCACTTTGGACTGAAGAGGGAACACTCTCCTCCTTTGACCCTAAAGTTAGACCTTATGGCCTTGAGCTGCTAACTTGATCTACACAAGGTCAGGATGAACCACCATTTCAAGTACGTAAGTCTAAGGTCATTTTGGTTCATCGGTTACAGTGCAAACATACTGATGCACAGACACAGCGGACTGGCTGTAATAGTAGTAGTAGTAGTAGTAGTAGTAGTGGTAGAACGTACTGATTAACGTGGCATAAGCTAGGTAAAGTAGCTTCAAGGACACTGAGTAGTACCTGGTTAGTAAAAACACAAACAGCTAGATACATATTTTCCAGTCAAAATGTTGCAAAGTAAAAGCCTGGTAGTGATGTAGTCCTCAAGGCAGATGCCTTGCCTCAAGGCTGCCTCGAGGCAGAAAATTTTGATGCCTCGGCCTCATGCCAGCTGCCTTGGTATTTCACTGGCTTGCATTGGCCTCAGAAAAACTGCTTCTGCCTTGCCTCGGACTCGACCTCACTGCCTCGGTCGCGCATTGGTGTGCCTTGGCTCGTCCCGATAGCGGCAATCCCAGCAGTGACAGTGCATCGCATCAGCATTCTCTTGGCCTTCCCTTTGCCTCGCCTTGAGCATTTGCTGCCTTGCCTTGCCTCAACCCGTAACCTTACTGCCTCGGCCTTGACACGCATCTCAGATGTCTCGGCTCGCCTTGCCTCGCTGAAAGTCCTTACTGTGTCGGCCTCGCCTCAGCCTCGGAAAAAAATGCCTTGACTACAACACTGAAGCCTGGAAATGTAAAACTACAGAAAATGATATTTCTAAACAGTGACATCAGCAACAGAATGCCTACTGTTAAGTCCAACTGTTGTAGTTATTTTTGCTGGATTCATCGCTTTGTAGTCTTTGCTGAACTTTGTTTTCGTTTGTTCTAAATACGTCTGCAAAATAAGCAAAATACTAGTAATAGCAACACAAACACCATTCAATATCAGTGCCCGAAACTGAATCTGAATTACTGTATAACAATCAATTTGTCTTACTTTAATAAAACAGGTTTAAACTACATGTACCAGTACCACATATGAAAAACATAATTTTACAGATGTTGAAAACCAATAACATTTGCAGTATATCCACAGTTAGAAAACAACAAGCAGAAAATAACAACTCACAGTCTTTCCGGCATTGTCCAGTCCGAGTATGAGGACAAAGTATTCATCTTTTTGAAAGACGTACCGCCACAAACCAGACAGCAGTGTGTACATCACTCACATGCGTTGCTGTCAAATGCTGCTTCTACATAAACACATGTGAAATAACTAATTTTAACTATCACTATCTAAATAAAACGTGGTTGAGTACAAATATCAGAATGAAAACATATGAGACGTATATGACCACAGTGAATCAGTGTAAAGTGCCAGTTCAATATGCTCAACATGCTCCCATTAATTTTTTTATGGTTCCAGAATTTTCACTGTCAGTCGGTTTTAGAAAAACACTGCGATCACAGTTTGTATTTTTTGATGAATGCCTAAGTCTGCAGTCAAGAACGATGCAAAGTGTGGGCAATTGCAGTTGTGACAGAGGTGGTATCCTGACTGGCCCACGCATGCATGGAAGACATAACTGGAAGTGACAATATCTGACAAGACCAAGGCTGCATAAAGTGTGTTTGAGAGAATATAATTCAATTGTGCTATGTTGGCTGTCAGTGTCAAAAACTTCAATATTCGTTATTACAATGAATGATGCTATACACACGGCCAGCCGTGTGTATAGTCAAAAAAGTACAAATATGCTATACACACGGCCGGCCGTGTGCAAGTTGACTGCATTTTACCTATACACACGGCCGGCCATGTGTATGGGCAAAATGCAATCAACTTGCAAACGGCCGGCCGACATATGGCGACACTTGACGTTGCAAAACTCTTACTGCTAACGAATCAAACTAAACTTAGTAAACTGACCCTAACCGTAGCACTAACCCTAACCGACACAGTAACGGTGATATTTTTACGCGCATTTCGTTGACACCCATAGAAAGGTTGTATGGAATAATAAAAGAAATTTTTGCAGAAGCGCAGTAGCAGGGTTCGTGGGTGGGCCCTTTTTTCCGTTTTCTGACTTTTACCCGTTTGCTGACAAGAATTCTATAGTAAGTTCATACTTTATTGTTGAAAAGAGAGTTTTTTTGTGGGGCTATATAAGAAAAAGGGGCTAGGTCTTTTGAGGGCATAACAAAAAGAAAGAAACAATAGAGTTGCGTGTTTGATTATTTTTGGGCCGTGTGTAAACTGTGTGTAGTCAAACGTAGTGGAACGTCACACGGCCGGCCGTGTGTATAGACACTTCGTATTACAATTTAAACAACTGAAAGTCTTCACATTGCAAATATAGAGAAATTAGATTTGCAAGAACAGATGAGCTAATAGAGTACACTGGCTGATTTAAATAGTGAAGAAAGCACCATGACCAGTGATCTGTTGCAACTTGCAACTCAAAACAAAGTTTTAAAGGTCAAAGACATCTTGTTAAAAATTTTACGCCCTCTCGACGGCCCTGCTAATGAGTGTCTGACATCTATAGTGTATAATTCCAAACACGTCAATGGTTAGCCTAGTACTAAGCCTCGTCATCTGCTTAACCGCAGAACTCGTGTAATCTGTGTATCAATTACAGCTGAACACTTCAACTAGTCAACGGTCTGCTTTGTGTCTCAACTCAGTGGCGTAACTACGAGAGGCGCGGTGAGGCAACTGCCTCAGGGCGCCTGGTGCACGGGGAGCCTTGAGCCGATCGACGAATAATATTTTTTTTGCTTTGCAACTGAATTTTGAAAGACTGCAGAAATAAGTAAAAATAACAAACTAAATGACAATGTCGATATTCTGACCGACAAACAGATTGCAGAAGACCGCAAGTATTGGCGCTGTGTCCTGGATCGCATGGTGACATTACTATGTCAAAACTCGGAAGTGCAACATTGCATTTCGAGGACATCGTGAAAACGACAGCAATACTGACGATGACAGGCCGAGCTCAAGCGGAAATTTCCTGGAATTCATTAATTTAATTGTCTAGTACAATCCTGTCTCGGAAAATTTACTGAAGCAGCCAAAAGGAACCACCAAGTACCTGAGCGGTTCGATTCAACACGAACTCATTAACATTCTTGCAAGACACGTAAAGCAGCAGATCGTAGACGAAATAGCCGATTCACCGTTTGTATCTGTTATAGGAATGGATACGACAATGGACTGCTCAATGGACTGCTGGACTTTGCTCTAGATGAGAAAAGTATTTAGGTATGTGACAGTCAAAAAGAATGATGAAGCCATTGACCAGTGGTGAGTGGCTGCAGCAGCGTCCTGGGGCCATCTGGCATCAGCCAATACCTGTGCACCACACGCGCATCATTCGTAGTGAGGTACCGCGATGTACATTAATGCATCACCCGCAACCGAGTTGGCGTGTAACTATACATGGGTAACTGTATCTTTTGCTGAAACTGATGTTTTTTTGCTGTCTAAAACATCAGTTGTCGACAGTGATTTCAGTTTCTGCGAAACCTACAGTGACCCTTTGTTCACCGCGAATGCTTATCGCTGTCACGAGGACCAGTCAGATATTGTCGCTTGCTCGTCGTCCGGCGACACGCGACCAAGCCCGCGTATGTAAAACTGTCTGTTGCAATGTGCTGGACCCCAGGTCATCAGACGCACGTCACCAACCAGACGCTGCTACTGCGATTCAATACATTCATTCATCGTTGCGTGTGCGTCAGCTAACTACTTCCGCTCATCACTGCAGCGTCCAGCGCATAGGCATAGGAATCAAATTGACAGCGAGCGTCCCTAATTCGGCGCATGTACATGACAGTTGCATGTGCACGTTTATTGCCTTTGCTTTATTGCATCGTTAATGCTAATAGCGTTGTTACGTGTGTGCTTGGATTAACGCATCGGCACATCACTATCGGCTCAGCAGTGGACGTGTCGTCACGGCAACCGGTGACCTGTTGCGGCCACTCACCGCTGGTCAGTCAGTAGGGTCGCCGGTACTAATAAACAGCCGCAGATGGAATCGTTTACAGAAAGATAGCAGATTTCAGTGCCATTTTCCAATGTCACAGGGAAATCGAACGTGATTAGGTGCATTCGTTGGCTTCGGTCAGTTCAGTAGCTTGCTTTCCCCAGGTGGGACAGATAGGCCTTTAATTTTGGAATTTCGTGGGGGCGCCTACGAAAAGTTTGAGTCAGGGCACTTCCGACGTAGTTACGTCACTGTCTCAACTTATGAAACGTAACTCGTACTATGATGTTAGCACTGTTCGCAGCAAGTTCAGTTACACAGAAGGCCATACAGACATTGGGGCCACTGTCTGTTGCACCTGGGCAGTTACCTCCTTTCACAAGATTAGTCTTTGGGCGAGGTCTTAGTAGCTGTTAGACCCCTAAGTAGCCGCCATCACCGGCCGTTGCCAACGTTTTTGACCGGCTAGCCGCCGCCGCCAATAAAAAAATCGGCTTAGCCGGCTAAGCCGATTTTTTTCTCCAGCCGCCGCCGCCGGGTAAAATGTCGGCTAGCCACATTAACTTTTTTCTATAGCCGATGGTTGTAAGACCCATATTCGAGCTATGGACATTTTCATGAGTGCATGCTGTGTCGGTGTCGTAACGTAAGTAGCAGGCCAGAGTCCACGTGGTCAGTTGCTCTG
>Ga0209363_1000405_pt1 | contig 16389 bp, 13 predicted proteins | sample WorMetexBAHAMAS3_FD_187385 | JGI IMG/M metagenome (GOLD analysis project Ga0209363, IMG submission 187385) | Marine gutless worms symbiont microbial communities from Max Planck institute for Marine Microbiology, Germany - Inanidrilus exumae... | ecosystem: Host-associated > Annelida > Digestive... | reverse complement strand
GACTAGACCCCTAAGCCGCCGCCGTCAGCCGCCGTCGCCGACTTTTTTGACCGACTAGCCGCCGCCGCCGATAAACAATCGGCTTAGCCGGCTAAGCCGATTTTTTCTCCAGCCGCCGCCGGATAAAATGTCGGCTAGCCGCATTGACTTTTCCAGCCGATGGTTGTATGACCCATGATTCGAGCTATGGACATAGTTTCATGAGTGCATGCTGTGTCGGTGTCGTAACTCGTAGTCGTAGGTATAGCAGACCAGAGTTCACGCGGTCAATTGCTCTGCTTGGGACGGCGGGGCATGAACTCCTTAATGATAGATGCTAGCATTAAGGAGTCCATGGGCGGGGCCACTTCTCAGACTAATTAACGCCGCCCGTCTATTCCGGCAGGGACCGAGCATCGTGGTGCGGCTTGTGTAACAGAGCTGCAGTTACATCGCTTACGTTTACGCGTCAGAGCTTACGCGTCAGACTGTCAGCTGCTGTTACCGGTGCACCGTTGTCGTCTGTTATGGCTTTTCATCTGCATAATTTGCGTGAATTCGTGCGAATGACTGGTTATCATAAGTTCGATTATAAGCCACTCGCCGCCCTCTGTTCCTAACTTCCTGATGAATTTATCACAAGATAAATTCATCAGGAAGTTAGGTACAGAGGGCGGCGAGTGGCTTATAATCATCGAACTTATGATAACCAGTCATTCGCACGAATTCACGCAAATTTTGCAGATGAAAAGTTATCATGAATGAACTTTACTCTGTTCAGTATTTACACTAGATCTACTCTGTTCTGATCACTTTCAGTGACACATACATGGCAAGTTTTCAATGACTATAAGCTTGCCGAAGGGCTTATATTGTACCGCTGTGTTTTTTCTTTCTTTTTTTCTTTCTTTCTGTCTTCTTTTTTTCGATGCCTAATCTATGAGGTCACTGAACGAATCTCAACCAAACTTGGACATACATACACACATGATTCACTTATGACTGCTATTTGAAAAATTTGGTCCTAAGTCCCCTGGGTGTTTACCACACACGGGCTTGGGCAAAAACCGCTTTTGGGGACCCACTTCGAACTTTGACCGAAAATATATCTGCAAAGGAACATAATACCAACAATGAGAAAAAACTCGTCTTCTCCAATGAAATGGTGGTCGAAGCAAAGCCCCGACCCCGTTGTATAGTTTTGTAAAAACAGTTAGCTGGGAGATTGACACAAATTCATGTTCAAAAGTTGCGTTTAGTGAATAAACGTGAGCGATCTATGACCGCTGTAGCTCAAAAAGGGCTGGCCGCCGTTTCTAAAGTTCTAAATGCGCCACTGAGGAACATGACATTAGACAGTTGCCATCTTGGCTTGAGCGTACACATGGTAGTACGTCATTTTGTGAAACGTACGTACGTATTTAACGTACGTTAAATGTACGCTGTACAAAAAAATTTTTTAAACTACAGTACTCCATGTTACTGGCCCGCCTAATGTTCCAGTATTGTTTTGCTCGCTGGCGTCTGTCGTCGTCGTCTGTACTCTGTAACGCTGCCGGCGGACCGGGCGCATAGGCGGTTGGGTGGTCGACATTGCACGGCGGGCCAGTACGGTTACGTCCCGTTACCGCGACACCTTGTTGTATTAACATTTCTTACTAGTACTTAATAGTGGTATTGAAAGTAAACGCTGTGAGGCTTGAGCGAAAGACCCGCGACAACGCATACAGTTCAGTGGCTGAAACGTACATGTATGCGTGTGGTACGCGTGTTATTTTTATTTTAAACAGACGTAGGTATGGTACGCGCATTTTATATAACGTGCACGTACATCGAGCTATGGTTGTCACAGCTACCTGCGTGCGGTTGAAGCTGGATGGTTTATACTACGTCATTTACCACAGTATTCACTTCCTCCTTCGACTTTCCTGCCTCTCTCTGTCTCCCAGTTTCCGTGTCCGTGAAGCCGACCCATTCCCCCTGTAACTGGTCATTTTAGGTCGACTCTTTGACAGAGTCGACCTAATAAACCCGATCTCAAATGCCCTTCCGTCCGTGCGTACGTCCGTCCGTCCACAAAAAGTTTCGTTGATTTCAATTACATTTGGCGTGTAGGTAGAGGTCGATGATTGATGCACGACGGTATGCAGTATGACCCGATCCAAGGTCAAGGTCACGAGCCCCTCAAAGTTGGAAATCCGGCCATTTTCAAAAGCTATCCCCTCCATTTACAGTGGGAGCTGGCAACTGACCACAGATTCTTAAACTAGGGCACAGTATCTAAATTTGACCGGACCGGATTTTTGATATTTGGCCTATTTTTTGTGTCATGTGACTTTGAAGTTAGCAGAAACGTCAGTTGTGAAGAGTTGACTGTCAGTTCCGTACGGGGCTTTATAAATGTCAATTAAATTCCTATTCAATTGCTATGTTGAAAGTTTTTATATGACGTAAAAGCAGTGACCGTTAATTTTTTTGTGCATGTTGTGTGTATCATTGCTGTTTTTTGTAGAATGCACGTAAAGTGTCCAAGTGCGGTTATCTGTTTGTTGCACCAGAATCTTTTAACTTCTCAAATCTTCACGACAGAACGCGGGTTAGTAGCGTGCTGTCGTCATCAGACTAACAGTGATCATTAGGTATGATATTTTAGCTATACTAGACCACCCATCAACTGCATCAACTTCTACCGTCTTTCAAGAGACAACTTAAAACATTTTTATTTACCAAATTTTTTCCATCACTTTAAATTGCTTTCTCATATTGTACCGTGTCCTAGAAGCTACTTTACCTAGCTTATGCCACGTTAATCAGTACGTTCTACTACTACTACTACTACTACTACTACTACCCACTGCATGGTATCTGCTGAATTGCTCTCATTTCCTTCTGCCACTTAGAGTTTTCTGTGTAGAACATGCATACTCCGGACAGGTGCTAGCTAACTGGACACACTTTTATTTTCCCTCCTAACGTCCAGACAGTCGTCATAGCTCTGATACTGTCTATTAGAAGGGAGGGGGGAAACTGCTTCTGAGGAATGGACCAAAACTTCTCATATTCTATTTACCACCATCCCACCTAAGACCATGCCTTCCTTGAACATTCCCTTTGTCTAATTTCATCAGGCCAGAGTTTATTGCCTGTGAGACTTGTGTAAAGTAAAAGTAAAGTAAACAGCGTATAGCAGTTTAGCATCAACTTAGCTCTTCACCGCTGTGGGAAACTCACATGCCATATGGGATCACACAGTGTTACCTGCCACCTGACAGAGGTGAGAATCCCGCCTTTACCCCCAGCCGAAGCAGGTACTCGATTTAGCGACCCCGAAGGGATGCAAGGCGGAGTTGACCTATGTTACGTGAATGTAAGAATACATGACGTTAACATTAACACTGTCTTCTATTTTGTTAGTTTCTTGTAGGCATTATGATTCTGATACTAATTTATTTTTGTGTCTTGTTTGTTCAACGCAGAGATGGCAGCGTCGAGTCTTTGTTCTATACGATGGTGGCGATTTGACATACTCTGTCGATGAAAATGTGAGATCTGAAATGTTTTGTTCATTCTTTTCATCATTCTTGCTGTATCAGCTCTGATGTTATGTGATGCACTTGTTTAGTAAAAGGTTCGTGATGTCTCATGTGAGGAATCTGCTTTGTAGAAATAAAGTGACTGATTCACACTGGTTATTTACTAAGATATGGTGCATACAGTTCATTATATCGACTCCTTCGAGTTGACTTAATAAAGTGGGTCTCAAATGTCTGTCTGTCCGTACGTTCGTCCGTCCACACAAACTTGCTTCGATTTCAATGACATTTGGTATGTAGGTAGAGGTCGACGAGTGATGCATGATGGTATGCAGTATGACCCGATCTAAGGTCAAGGTCACGAGCCCTTGAAAGTCGGAAATTTGGCCATTTTCAAAGGCTATCTCCTCCCCCATTTATAATGGGGGCTGGCAAATGACCATGGATTCTTAAATTAGGGTGCAATACCTAAAGCTTATCAGGGCAGGATTTTTGATTTTTGTCCTAGTTTTTGTGTCACGTGACTTTGAAGTTGGCAGTAAGTAGGAGTTGACCGCCAGTCCAGTATGGGGCTAATTTATTTTATATTTGCTTGCACTGATGACATATATTTGTGGATTACGTACTTGTCATGAATCAGTATCACAATCGTAAGGTACTTGTTTATTCATACATTTTTGTGCAAAAATGATATCATAAACGTGTTTCTTATCAGTAGCATTGTCGAGCATTGTTCAAGCACAAAAGTTAATAGCTAGCTGATTTAATCGCATTGTTGTGCTCAAGTTATGTTGAGCTCAGTTGTAATAATGAGACACATACCATGGGTATGTAACATACCCAATGTATAATATTTGTCTAATCTAATAGTTCGTTTTTATTGTACAAGAGACGGCTGAAAGGCTAATGCAGTACTGCTGAAGTTATCTGGTTTATGAAAAACTGCTTTGGCAATCCAAGAAGTTTCACATTTCAGAGACTGTTGGGGAATACAGCATAAGCTGTGATAATGATAGATACGGAGGCTGATGAATGATATAACCTGTGGATTGTACATTGTAGATGTTTTGTATTGCTTCCTGTTGCAGGTCGATACAGTACCGCAGGGTGTCATTGATATGAACCAGTGCTCTGATGTTCATTGTGCCGAGACAGAGACTGGCCATCAATTCTCCATTGCTTTGGTCACCACGAAAGGCACAACGTACATCAAAGGCAGCTCCCGTGAAGAAATTAACCGGTAGAAAAGAAAGTTCACTAATGTTGTGATAGCTGACAGGATAATGATGATGATGATGACATTTGTTAGGTGCGCAATAATAACCGAATCTGAGTCTCTGGCATTCAATAGATAATAGCACAGGTAGCTGGTAACTGCTGGTTGGCTGCCCCGTGTGGGCCCAGGGCAATCGCCCTACCCCTTATCCCTTTACTTCTTTACTTTCCACTCTATCTTTTAGTATCTTTTACTTTTTCTTTTTTCCCTTTCGTAGTCACTTTATGTATTTTTGATTTTCCATCCCTTCCCATTCTACCAGAATAGTCCCACTCCGTTTTCAGGCCAGATGTCGTAGGAGACGACTAAACCTGGCTTTAGTTTTTTGTGTTGATTTTGTGTTATATGTATTTTTTAGTTAAGGATTCATGCTTGTTTATGTCGTACTTGATTTAGTTTTGTATTGCGGTGTGATAGTCGTCTTCCTCTGTTGTAGGCACTAGTTTAATTATTTAAATTAGCCCGTCAATCTTTCCCTTTTTGGGTGGCTACTGAACAAAAAGGCGGCCAGGGTTGAGGTTAATATATCACTGGCCTTCTTTACTGGGTAGGGATAGCTCTCCATCCTTGACCTTTGTGACACACCATCTTGAGCAAGTCTCGCTTTCATGAGTGTATACAGACCCCATTTAGTACAAAGTAGCTGTCCTGTGTGGTAACCATCACACCAAAAACCAAGTCCAGAAACCAACTGTATTCATTTTGATGTTTAGCAACAATACATAGTTGGCTAAATAGGTGAGCTGATGATAACAGCATAATTATAATGATGATGATGATAACGATGGTAGTAATCATGTTCATCATTTGAACCACACAGTCGTAAATTCACATCAGTATGTGAGAGTTATAGGCACACTGGAGCATGATGCTATATCTAAATCTGATATTTGAAGGCTGTCAAGTTCTTGAATTTACTTGCTACAATGATGTTGTGTAATTATTGCAGTTGGCAAGAAGTGCTAAAAGTATATCCGTGTAGTTTGCAAATAAAGCCTCGAAAGCCACCACTAGAAAAGTCGTACTCACAGGTTGCAATTTTGTCACTTTCTTTGCCATTGGTCAGATATTCTGCTGTAGTTTTATGCATCTTAATTCATAATTCAGGTTTAATGTACTATTGCCATGAATTTGAACTTGTCATTCTGGTAGCATGTTGTGCAGTTTCTTTCTTGCAAGCACTTAAATGACTGAATAAACAGGCTTCTGCATGTGGTTAATTGTAGTATATTTAGGTCATCATATTCCTGCCGGAGCTTATGTATGAACATGCATACACATATTTGTAAAGTTCTAAAAATCGTGAAACGAACCTGTGATGCTGGCACAATGCAACTAGATGGCAAAAGTGTACTGGAAGAGATGGGATTCTAGGTGATGTTTAAAGGTTGATAATTTGCATTCAGAGCGAATGTGTACAGACAGAGAGTTCCTGGTAGATGGTGCAGAAACAGAAAAAGCCTATGAGGAAAAGTTACGTGTGATAGCAGTTGGTCTGGCCAGAAGATTTGTGTTGCTAGAAGGTAAGGATCAGGATGTAAGATAGTGGTCAGTTAATTGAGAGAGACAGGGGGTTTGGCAACATGAAGTCTTTTTTAGCTTACCAGACACAGTTTGATAGGCAACCAATAGGCGATGCATGTTCATCAGACTATTGGTCCACAGTGTTGGGACGCTTATCTCCATTTCGGAGGCCATTGATCTTTTAGGTGGATATATCACAGAGTTTATGAAACATGGCCAGTACGACAGTATGCCAGACATATGGCTACCTTCTAGCCAAAGAGTTCTGCCACTGCATCTTGGCCAGTATTCACTTCTCAGCCAGCTGATAGTAGACGGCTGAGTTGGCTTGAACGGCTGGTAACATACCGAGGATATATACCCATCAATGGTTGTTCGTCTCAGCACAAACCTGGTTTGACACAAAGTAACCTTGTTGACATTGCAGTATGGTGTCATTACCTCTAGGCCACATGGCCACTTAGTTGTAGTATACTTACAAATATGTGTCTCAGACTGATAATATGTTGTATGCTTCGACTTTGTATGACATGGTTATTGCTGTTTTTGCTGTGTAACGTAGATACGTCGATGTATTTCCATGTTTGTGTGCAGCCGGGAAGCAGCGGTCGTGATGTTGATACTAGCGGACAGGAAGCTGTCGGTTTGACCGACGATGCCAAGTGGAAATCCACGAGAGCATCTCCGGCACTTGCACATGGTGCTGATGAGGGATTCAGCATGATGAAAGAACAATCGGAGCTTGCTCTTTCTGCAGGAAACGAAGGTGATAATTTGGCAGCAACTCCGTTGCAGAATAGGTCCGCAGCAGCCACAGTAGCGGCGGCGGATGATCGGCCGTCGGTGAAAAACGGCTACAACAGCGTGCGATCATTGAAACACAAAAATGACCAGTCGTATAAGTATGGAACTGGTTCATCTGACTTACACCGGGCAAGTAGTCTGCAGGATTTCACGGACAGTGCCATCGGAAAGTCACATCCTTCAGCTACGGAGAATACGGTGAGTTGTTGCTGTGCAGAGAGTGATAATGTAAGTGACGTATGTCATTTGCATGGCATGCTTTCATCTTTGTCGTCTAATGCATGTTCGACCGATTCCGGTTGCGCAAGATGCGACAGATCATCAATAACGTCTGTCCACGAACGTTCACTCTCGTCACAGTGCAGGTCGCGGTGCCGCATGCAAAGGTCGGCCACAAATCTGGAGCTGGAATCGGTCGGCAGCACAGGAATTGTCTCAAATACGGCACGGTTTTGGGAAGGTCTGGCGCTGAACTCGAGCAGTTCAGTGGCCCAGTGCAAGGTGCGCCCGCGACACGTGAGTGAAGATAGGAGTCGTTTCATGCAGCAAGGCGTATCTTCTCAGCGATACTCAACAGTTGGGACACCATGTGATATCCAACCAGTGCATGGAATGGTTTGCATGCCAAGAACCATGTCAACCCAACCAGAGTCGTTGCATGTAAATGGTGTTCATGAGGTGTGTTTTTGCTACTTATGTTACAGCTTATTTTGTTATATCTTTGTTGCATGTCTTTATGCATGTGCATTTTGCTTTAGTGTGGCATCAGTGTGTTTTTAATAGTTGTTTAGTGACCGTTGGTTGATGTGTCTGTTATGCTTGCTGTGACATTAGATCACTTTTTTGAAAAAAATTGCCAAATATGCGTAAACTTTTTATGGATTAGTGGGTTAATTTGTCTCACATTTTTCTTAAAGTGGCCTCATGTTACATCATAATCCATGTAAATTTAGAAATGTTCCAGCAGATATCCAGAACTCCCCGTATTTCTAAATTACATCTCAGCCTATGTGCCAAGTCTTTTCTCAGGACTTTTCCCTGAAAAGAGCTGTTTACTGTGCACAACAGTTACCACAGCTACTTTCAGTTGTTGCCAAAGCGGCTTTCTCCTGAGTTATTCCGGTTTGGGTCGCATCCCACAGAAGAGAACTTTTCGTAATTACTGGGGCCGATTTTCTACAGCCTGCATACCCTTTCTGTTGCCCCAGTGAATGATGTCACGGCAACGAATGCAGTATGAATGATGAATGAATGAAAATGCGAGGATTTTAAGTGCGTTTGAAAACCGACTGAGAGCCGGCTTTGTCTAACACACTATGTAAACAAATCAAGCCGTTGAGCGTAAGGGTGAATTAGTTCTATATTTCACGAGCTATTACCTTTTTGGCACAAACTGGCAGTAAGACAGGTGGTTGTTGATGGGTGTGACTAATCAGTGCATCAACCTGTTGGTGACTATGCGGCAAATATTGACACTGACCATAACCATGATCCTACTAACCCTGAGCCCCTTGTCATTATCACAAACCAGCAACTGGAAGTAAATGTACAGCAAAAGATGCAAAAATTTTAAGGATTTGATTTGCATGAATGTTGTTAGCTGTTAGTCGCCGATAGACCAATGGGCCGATGCATTAATTAATTGCACTAGTTGTTGACCAAGTGAGGCCCATCCAGATGTTGTGCACAGGATTCATTTACCCAAGAACTGTTCTGTGCCACTGTGTGAGTCATGATGTCACGGAATAGCATGCTGTCTGAATGTTGGACGTTCATGTTTGTATAGACCCCTGATGTGTTGTCTTTGAATTACCGTTGATGATGTGATGCTAAGCCATTATGCTGCCGTTTGTAGTTAAAGATGATATAGATTTGCTGCTTTCACGACACCTATTTTAATTTTTATGATTATCTTTTTAGTCAGATGCTGTATAATTATTCTTAAGATGTTTTTTGGTGATTGGGCCATTTTTCGCAAAATTTAAATTAAGGACTAGATGATAAATTTTAGTGATGTTGTAGGCCTACCTGTTACCAGGTGATGTAATTAACACATTCTAGAATAATTTCTTTACTTAACACAACTAGTTTCGTTTGTTTCTTCATTTTCTACCTTTTGTCGTTTTGTTTTGTTTTGTAATTTGTGTGATGGTGGTTTTTGTGAAGAGTTCCGCTGAACGAGAGTCGGATAATCACTCTAGTCAACATGACCATCTCACTCCACGGGTAATTTTCAACAACTGATTGGTTTTTTTGTACAGTTTATGGATTTGTCCTAGTTTTTGTGTCACGTGACTTTGAACTTGGCAAAAACGTCAGTGGCAAAGAGTCAACCGTCAGTCCCGAACGGGGCTAATTTATTATTTGAATGATTATTGGGCCGCATTGCTTGCATAGCATAGATGCGGCCTATTGTGACAAATGTCACACGTAGCGTAGTCTGTGTGTTGGTTGGTTACACGGATGTACTGTGCAAAAACGGCTGAGCCGATTGAGATACGCTTGAGGAGCTGACTCACGTGCACCAAATGAATCATGTGTTACATGGAGGTCAAGATCCGACGAGTCCATTTGCTGCCATGAGGGGTGATAAGTTGGTAATGCAGCCTTGTGTCAAATTACTTACTTGGGACACTTGTTTGAAGTTATTGCCAGCTGTGCCAAGTCAAGCAAAAGACACCATTTGGTGTCTCTTTATAGGCCGAGTGCCGTTCCTGTTTCCAAAATCAGTAGTGTCAAAGCACTGAAAGTAACTCAGAGCTTGGATGCCAGTTGCAGAACCTCATCCTTTCATGGACCCTGTGTGAAGGACCATCACACCCATTAGACTGGCTCTGTGGTCGCGGTGATGTACACTTCATTACAAGTGAATTACACTGTGATGTCCTCCCGTATCTGAAGAAACTATATTAATGCTTTGTTACAGGAGAAAAGCTATGTTAAAAAAGGCTGGCTGCTGAAGAAAATTGCAGATAAGGTAGGATATTTTGATTTGTTTTAATTGTAAAGCAAATTTAATGTTAATTTTTATCGGTTGGCATTTGCATGCATTTGACAAACTGCACTCTCATCTACATCACATTTATGAATATTTATTTGTGGGCTACAGTTTGTATCAGTTAATTTAGCAGTTTATTTGTAAATTTTATCAAAGTTAACTTGTCTTATTTAGTTAAATTTTATTTCTGAAATTTCTTACATAATGCCGTATGTTGATGTTAAAGTATTGATTTATAATTGAGTAAAAATTATTGTTATAGTTAGTATTATTATGTTCTGTGAAATACAGCTTTTTAGATATACAAACATTTTATGGTATTTATTTTTAGTGGTAAGCCTGGCTGTTTTTTTTGTTTGTTACTTTAGACTGAATTAGATGTAGACTTGTGAAGTTGATCTGTAAGCAGTTAATTTATCAGCACGTGATCAAAATAAGAAAATTACTTTTTAGTGAGAATGGCTGCTATATTAAAATAGTTACATTGTTCATGATTTGTAGTTGATGCGTTAATTTGCAGTTTGTAAACTAATTATTACAAAATATTATGCATTTCTGGTACCACAATCGTGCTGCCTCAATGACCATTTTTCAACTGTGCCTGTTTTAGCCATTGGTCCCCTTGATTTCTGATACTGCAGTTCATTAAAATGGCTCACTGTGTGGGCTCCAGCACTGCAGGAATACGTTCAATCTGTTTCCTGGTCAGACATTAAAGGCAACCAAACCTGGTTTTAGTTTTCAAATATTTGCAGTACAATACAATATAAGATTTGTAGGGCTCTGCTCTACGAAACGTTCAGGAGCACTGTAAAAAGTCACGAATAAGTCCGCTTGAAAGCACACTCTTGAGTCGTTTTTTAAACGTTTTAGTGTCTGTGAGATCATGCAGATCAGATGGAAGACTGTTCCAGACGGATGGACCAGACTAGCAGAAACCACATTCACCAAATTTAGTTTTTGTGTTACAGTGTTTTTCGGCATATTGGCTTTAGGCTTCTGTTGTGTTAGGTTTAGTTTCTTCCGTGCCATGTTAAGTGATTGGCTGGGAGGAACGTTTCTGAAAGACCTAGTTATGTGTTGTTTTGACATACAACCCTAACTCAGTCAGTCAGTTATTAATATTGCCGATTGATCTCGTACATGTTGATCAGGAATGGCGCAAACGTTGGTTTGTACTCGGCGCCGATGAGCTGGCTTGCTACCGTGATTCAAAAGATGAACTCGCTAGTGATGCTGAAAGTGTCGTGTCCATCATCCCGGACACTGTGGTTTCGGAGCGAGACATTGGTCAAGGTTACGCTTTCCACATTTCGGTCAGGCTGTCGTCTTATTACATTATGTTGTGCGGCTAGTTGGCTTGTGTGGATGAATTGATATATTCCCGTTTGGTTTTGTGAATAATAAGTTCACGTTTGCTGTCTCATCTCCTGATGAGTTCTTGTGTGAATAATCAATTGTGAGTTTATTGATCATCTCTGCTACTCATAGTGATTTTGTTTGTAAAGCTGCCACTATTTTTGAAACAGCTGCAATGAAACCAAAATTGCTCTAACGTTTGTTGTTTTAATTGTTGTATCTTGTTTGTTAATAGAACGCCTCCGGTGAGTTTGTTGTGTCAGCGACAATGCCAGGCATGCGTCGCATCTGGATAGAAGCAGTTGTTCAGTGCATTGATCGAAAAATGGCACGCATCTCTCCCGATAATGGACTGATGGATCGAGAATCCTCCACTGCTGATACAGACGTGGCAGGTCGGAGTTCCAGATCACTGCCTAGTGACACATCGGCCGGCCTACAGACCGATCACAAGATGAGACCCATTTCACGCAGTGATGCCACAGCTGACAACTGCTGCCTGACAGTTTCAGACAAAGCCGAGCCTGAGTTATCATCAGTACCACAGTTGGCACCAAGTGACACGAATGCACCACTAGCCAGCTGCAGTGATACCATGCTGCATACCGATTCACCGTCCTCAGACGTATGTATAACTGTTGCTTGTCAGTTAACATGAAGGTAGTGTCATCAGCAGTGCCCCTTCCATCAGGAATCCGGTGGTAGATGAAAGGATGAGGTTGTTTGGGGTCAACGCTTCGAGTTTTTTTCAGTGCTTTGACATTGTTGGTTGGATGCAACAACGACATCTGAGCCATGTAAACCTGAACTGTAAATCTGGTCAAACAAAACCATAAGTAGCAGTAGTGGTGGATAGTAGTAAGGATGGTGGTGGCGGTGGCAGCGGCGGTGGTGGTAGTAACAAGTACGTCCGTCTTCAGGGACGGCCGTGTATCCACACATGCCAATCCTACATCCACACGCCGCGCAGTTTCACGAACGGCACATCTCTATCGCGGCGTTTGGCCCGTGTGCTCACTGAACTATAAATAGAATGTTGTGTTGACGTCAGTCAAGGCTCCTATTTGTCCAATTTTGGGCTTCTGGGGGAGCAAAGTTCCCAAAAATGGGAGATTTCCTACCCAGGACGCCGATGAACCACCGTGCAAAATTTGATGCCACTATCTTTATCCTTGGCGGAGAAATCCATAACCATAAACACACACACAAACAAACAAGCAGTAACTGATATATCCACACCTTGTCTATCGGCATGTGTGAATAATAACAATCATTTTTCTGTCCAAGCTTAACCACTGTGTAATTGTGAACAAATTCCTAACATACTCATAGTAAGAAATTCCACCTCACCCTAATTCTGTGCATGCTCTACCTGGTAATAGCATCGGTTGAAGACAGCTGGTAAGTCACATGAACATCGTCTGCAACACTGGTTTATCAGTGATACGACTTACCATTGGTGACATCACTTGAAGGCATACGCAAGTGGAACAGGCCATAATGACCATGGCTGATAAAGAAGTCAAGTAAACGTCGATTTGTATAGCGCATTGTCGTAAATCACCTCTAATGTGCTCAGTAATGGCACATGTTAGAGGGATCACGCAGTTTTACCTGCCACCCATGCATTTATCCATTTATCCTTTACTCCGTAAACATTTACCACATGGCACCACCTGAGCGAAGTAGCGCACATCCGATTGCAGCTGACTACTCATTTAGTGACCTCAAAAGCATGAAAGGCTGAGTTAGCCTAGTTGGCTGTTCTTGTAGCAGATGGTTTACCCACATAAGTGGTCACCCATCAGCTGCAGGTCGAGCGTAGGACAGGGAAAGTTCGCCGGTCACAGACCGACGTTCTACAACTGTGCCATGCAACCAACAAAGAAGTTGTTGAACTGCACGTCGGTAACTAATGTCATGTTTTTATGTCAGCTGCAAGACTCGTCTGCTGACAGTTCAGTAATGTCCGATGAAGCAGCTGATCACACTCTGGTGGAGCTACTTGAGACTGAAGTACGCTTCCTTCTTATTGCTTGCTAATTATCCACGTGACATGTTTCTTTTGTGATATCGTCTGTGAATCATTGAAATTAAACAACACTGAGTCCAGCATGGAGTAACATAAAAAAACGACCAACACTGCTGCCACCTTTGTTTCAATGGTCATTGTTCTTAGTTAGCCATTCCCCCTTCAGTTTTCTTCCTTCACTTGGCTTGGAAGATAACTTTTGAGGAAAATGCCCCCAAGGATCATCTGATGGCCAGAATCACTGTGCCTTATAGGACAGCCAACATTTTGTGTACGATTTTGGGCTGGAAATAGCATTAAAAACTGGAAATAGTTTTTAGGAGTGCAACAAGTGGCCTAAAATAACAGTGTGCTCCAACATGGAAAGTTGCGTGAAAATGTGCATCGCGGAAGTGATGGGTAGACTGAAAATGCTTTGAACCATTGTTGTAGATGAACTGGAAATGACACACTTCCCCTCTGCTCCACTATGGACCGACTTGTATCATGCCAAACTGTATATTCGTACTGCATGTTTGCCTAAAACATGTATAACAAGTGTTATTTCCTTTTTCATTGCTTCAATCGCGGGAGGGGTGCGAAGTATTGTGATCAGCATGTCTGTGTGTGTGCATGTCTGCGTGCTCGCCTCTCTCAATAACCATATGTCCAAACGTAATGAAATTTTCTTTACATGTTACCGGTGACTGTGGCTCAGTGACAGTGCAATGCATTAGTAATTTATGTACTTCCAGTTTTGTGATGTTTTGAGGAGGACAAAGTCTGATGTGATTGATTGCCTTGTTTCACTGATTGATTTTCTCGTGTGCCATGTATGCTGAGCAGGCAGCCGTCAAATAGATTTTTAGGTCGTCTCATAGTCGACCTTATAAATCAGGTCTCAAATGTCTCTCTGTCCATCCACAAAACGTTTCTTTGATTTCAATGAAATTTGGCATGTAGGTAGAGGTTGATGAGTGATGCACGACGGTATGCAGCATAGTTCATAGTTGGAAATCCAGCCATTTCAAAACCTATCTCATCTGTTATTTACAATAGGAGCTAGCAACTGACCACAGATTCTTAAATTAGGGCACAATATCTAAATTTGATTTGGCCGGATTTTTGATATTTGTCCGAGTTTATGTGTCATGTGACTTTGAACTTGGCAGAAACGTCAGTTGCGATGAGTCGATTATCAGTCCCTTATGGGACAGATTTTTGTATTTAGCCCCTAAAATTAGTAAAGAAACACTTTTTGCAGTTTTAACATGAAATGCACACGGGACTCTATTTTAGTGACATAAGCGAATGCACCGTGTTTTGACTCACCAGGTGGCGTCACTAAAGCGGCAGCTGGAGTTCTCTCAGATGCAGGTCAGTGAACTACAGCAAACCAGTGCTGATGTGAGAAACAGCTCGGAGATGCATGAAGTGGATGCTGGCGTTCAGTGCAAGTTGTCCACTCCGGGTCTTCAGGTTAGCCGGTTTACCTGTGTTTTTGTGTGAGGTATTGTTGGCTGCAAGACATGGCCGATTAAAGTGAAACACGAGGTAAAGTTGCATAGAATAAACATGAGTATTATCGGATGAATGTGTGGAAAGAAAGAAAGGGGTGTACAGATAAACCGAAATAATTACCTAGATTAATAGTAATAATAACAAAAATAAAGACAACAGCGATAGTAATAATAATAACAAAAGTATCTTAAATAATTTGGCAAAAGGCTGCATCGCCGTCTTGTCACCCCTCGTGACAGTGAATACATTTGTCTGCTGGGCAGGCATATTTGACGGCAGCAGCAGGTGAACAGTGTGGAATGCTCTCATGTGTAGGTACATTACAGTTGGCATGTGTCCCCTTCAAAAGTTCTTCTTGCCATGGGAGGATCTGGGACCCCCATCTAATACACTGTTCCTTTGGCCTACATGAGACTATTCCCAAATGGCATCTCAATCAGTTCAGCCATTTTTGCACAGCTCACTCGTGTACCCAACACAGACAGACACACATACACGCAAACCACACTACATGTTATATCTGTAGCTATAGGCCATATCTGTGCACTGCATGCAAGCGATGTGGCCTAATAATAATAATAATAATAATAATAATAATAATAATATGTGCATTTGTGTCCACCATAAGATTGTAACTGTAACTTCTAAGGCAGTGAAACCAGTCAGTTTGCTGATGGTGTATATGTGTGGCTACTTCTATTGAGTTCCTAGATTTGCTGCGTGTTTATAGTTGGATGGTAATCAGTCACAGAGTTCACATACGTCAGCAACGTCTCTGCATGAAAGAATTGCTGAGCTAGAAGCTGCTGCTGAGACAAATAAATTAAAGGTAAAACAAGGCAGTCATAGATATCAGACTTTGCTTGCGCTGTGTAATCGCACCGTTCTTTCGTAACTCTATATACTTGCTTAGCTTCAGTCCCATTAACTTTGCTTTCCTACGTTCATGCATCAAAGTCACTGGTATATTTGTTTCTCTGCCAACATTTACTATTACCATAGTAACAATAGCTACGGTGATGTGCGTTTCGGTAATTTTTTCCATTGATCGTCAAATTTCTCTGTTCATCTTTTACTTCAGTTTGCAAGTAATTTTGAAATAGTCAAAATTGTGCCCTTAAATAATAGGAAATTGAATCCTGTCTGACTTTGTGGTAAAGAATTAAATTTAAGCGAAATTGGTCCTTTGTAGCGAAATTCATACTGCTCTATGGCCCATTATAGAAAAAACATGATGTTAAACACAAAACTGGAAGTACATCACAGGCAGCGCAGTAGCGCTGCAGCACTGTTGTAAGGCCCATTCAATATCAATAGGAAAAATGGAAAATTCGACCCCCTGTAAAATTGTAACCCCTGAAAATTTCATTTTGAAACTTGGCAT
>Ga0209363_1000404_pt1 | contig 16402 bp, 10 predicted proteins | sample WorMetexBAHAMAS3_FD_187385 | JGI IMG/M metagenome (GOLD analysis project Ga0209363, IMG submission 187385) | Marine gutless worms symbiont microbial communities from Max Planck institute for Marine Microbiology, Germany - Inanidrilus exumae... | ecosystem: Host-associated > Annelida > Digestive... | reverse complement strand
CTGTTAGAGTCTTAGAATGTTTCCTTTGCATGTCGTGTACACGTGTTTCCATTATGATGGCAATTATTTTTGTTGTTGTTTGCAGCTATATAAGTGTAGTGCATCAGTTTAAAGTTCTGTCCTCACATTTCGTGTACCAGATGGCCATGTTATTGATAAAATAAATCGGTTGTAGGATTATACACTTTCTCTTTGCATTATTACTTTGCCCCTGGCAGGGTTCAGAGTATTATGATCAGCGTGTCTGCATGTCTGTTTGTTTGTCTGTCTGTCCGCTCGCATATCTCAAAAACCACACGTCCAGATTTCACCAAATTTTCGGTGCATGTTACTCATGTCTGTGGCTCAGTTCTTCGCTGATGGCAGTGCGATACATTAAGTACTTCCGGTTTTGTGGATGACGTCATGTTTTCATATAATGAAGGGAATAGGCCGGAATCAAAGACGACATGTATGTTTCATTCAGTTAGCCAGGTGGCAGCACCATTGGACGTCAGACAACGTTGCTTGGTCGAGATCGCCAAGTGGCGCGGTACCGGGGGAGAAACCTGCCGTCTCCCACTGCCTCTTGTTTTGTAAAGGTGAAAGATGGCTGCGACTCACTGGTGAGGCGTGTATGGTTCTGATGGTTTGTGTACAGTTGGTCTTTTTGAATGGTTTGGAACAGTCCCGTGAGTTTTGGGCACCAACAGCAACTGATGGCAGTGATGCTGCTGCTGATGATGATAATGAGCAATTGCATGACGTGATTGTTGCTGCAGTCCATCTTACTTACTTACAGTTACTACATGTTGTGTGCATATTGATTTCTTGTTTCTGGAACATGTTGATGTGGTTGCATGTTGGTCAGAGAATTTTGGGAAAGTCCGCATCGCATGCCGTGCCATTATTTGCTGCATACGCCACAACAGAGACTCTCGATGCTTTTCAATGCTCTGGATAACCACCAAAAATTGCCTCTTCCTGTGATGATCTCAATTCCATCTGGTACATGTTTCATTAGGCTCACATGAGTCAGCCCCAAAAATCCCAAATAGCATCTCGATTGGTTCAGTCGTTTTTACAAAGTGACCAACACACAGACCACGCTACGTGTGACATCTGCCGCAATGGCCCACACCTAAGCTATGCATGCGATGCAGTCTAATAATGCTACTCAGTTTCTGAAGCATTATTGAAAATTGTTTATGGACTAAACAACTGTTACATGGTTATTTATCCTGGTATTATCCAAAACTGGGTTTATAATTGTTAAGGTGACTCATCCGGTCATATTGAGTTTTTGTGGGTGACTGGCAATTGAATCTTTGGCTGAAATTAATATTAAAGGGTTTATAGTCATCAAATTTGACATCAATATACACTGAGGTCCATAAAAATGTGCAATTTTATTTTTCACTATGACTCCCATAATTCTTGGTGGATTTTTACACTTTATTACCAATCGAAACAGGAATGAATACTCTATAGAACGTGTATAAAATTTACAACTTAACTGTGTCTTCAAGTGAGGCAATGGTATCTGCAGTTCGCGATGACCGTGGCTGATGGCTTCCTGCATTGAACTGGTTGTGCACAACTTTCGCAGAAAGTCGTCCAATGTTATTCTTTTAAATCTTTCTTAGAGTATTCCTTGATGAGTCTTCGGGCAGAAAACCTTTAAGTTTCCTGCAGGTTTTGATGGAAATTTTACCTTCAGAACTCAACATATTTAAATGTTCCATTTCGTTGCATTAATATTATGCACAAAGTAACTCAGTGAAGTGAAACATTGCAGCGTGATGCAATGTTGACGTCATCAGTCCATTGCAGATTATTTTGTCCTGTTTCCATTGGTACAAAAAGTGTAAAAATTCACCAAGAAATACGGGAGTTATAGTGAAAAATTTAAGTGGCACGTTTTGAGGACCACTGGTCTCTTGTGTTTTGGAGTTTATGCCCTGCAAAGGATTGAAGCTTTAAAATGGTAAACTATGGACTGATTAACTTCTGTAATTTGCCTAAGAGCTGAGGCCTATTGGTACTTTTCCAAGTAGTTTTTATTGCTGTTGGTGGGATATGAATGTGACAATATTATACACCACCACTGCTACCTGATGGTGGTTGTATAATTGTCATAGATAGTTTGCAGAGTATACTGGTTGTTAACGCTACCTCGTTTTGGATTGTTTCAATCATATAGTTTACTTTGTTGTTAAGTTATAATCAATTTATTTTATAAATTTGTATGTTCCTGGTGTTTTTTTGTTTACAGTGGATATTGTCCATATTCTACAGTCACTAATGTTGAAATTACATCGTGTACTGTATTTTACTTAAGTGATAATTTGCAGATATATATCACAGATGTACATGATGGGCCAAAAACACGTTTTTAATAGACAGTATCATTGCAGACATTCATGATAAGATAAAATGGTGTTCACAAAATAAACATAGAATTCATAAGAATAAAGGTTTATATGCAGTTTTTATGTCGTGGTTAAATGCTCTTTATAAATTAGCTCAATCTTATACCCAACAAATTTCTTTCTGAGAGTTTGGTTGAATTATTTTGCACGATAACCATGTGAAACTTTTCTGTTGCATTTGTGCATAAACCCATTAAAAATTTCTGCCACGCATTCACTGTATCATCACCGTACCCACTTAACTTGGTTATATCTGACAATATGAACGATTTGGCTGCATGAACGATTGATTTGCAATGATTCTCTATTTTGCTTAGTGGAAAAACTGCTAATGTACTGCCCATTTTAACTTATTTCATCAAATCCTTTCATTATTCAGACAAAAATTGAAAAATTCACACATAGATAAACTGAAACAATGACAGTAGGTTTAGTGGAAAGTGTTCAATAGTTTTATGTGCAAGTCATTCCTGACTACAGCAACAAACGAGAAGAAGCCGGCACTAACAAGAGTGCAAAGCCCACGATGGCACTGTTTTTGTCTCATGACTTTGACCTTTGACCTTTTGCCCCAAAATAAATGGATTTCCAGGACTCATGGTGGAACATTTCTTTGTCAAGTTTGATGATCCTAACTGCAGCAGTTCTTGAGATATCGTGCGGAAAAACAGACGCATAGACAGACAAATGCTTCCGAAAACCGTAGCCCCACAACTACCATCGGCGTGGGCAAAGAACTTAAATTGCCTCACATTTCACATTGATATTGTGAAAATATTATCAACTGAAATGTTGGAACTCACATTTTTTTGTTATAATGAGATTCAGCTAAAAAGAATATTTAACCACAGCACACTGCATGTGCATGTTAGTCTTCAGCCATGTGATTTCTTTGAACGTTTTGGTGAAAAACTCATTTTATATTGAAAATATGCAGGTTTTGGCCCACCCTGTGTAGGAATTAATTTGTACATATGCATGTTATTAATTTTGTTATGTTTAATATTACTATTTAAGCATTACAATATAATGAGCACTTATATGCTAGATTGTATTTGTCACTCATCAATTACTATATGTTTTCAGTAATAAATGCATCCAATAAAGTCTGCATTTTATGTTACTGCATCTGCATTTGTTAATTGATTCATTTAGTGTTCTTGGATATCGTTTTACTACTGTGGTTGAAGGTTGCAAAATTCAAAGTTGTCACCATACTTACTGCTATACTGGTACAAACTATGTACACTAGGTTTGATATCTTGACCAGAATTTGATATGATGTATGTGCAAAGTTGTAAAAAAAATAATAGGCAAAGATTTCCGCTGTTGCTTAATGATGTGTATTGTCATTTCTTGGAAGCATGGTCAGTGTTGTAAAACATTTCTGCCGTTTCCATTGTGTATTATGTTGATCTTTGAATTGAAATATGTAATGTTGTTTTTGCGTTCAGCTCAGTAACTGCTGGCCTGTTGCTGATTACCAGCATGTTCTGCTGCTGTTTGTTATCTCATAACGTACCATCTTTGTTTATATTTACTATGAATTTGTAATTTAACGTTTTCGCTTTAGATAATAGGTCGTTTAAGTGTTGGCATTTTGCTGTACAGATGTCCTAGAGGAACAGTCTGTGCATATTGTACATAAGCTGAACACGGTGCTGCTGTGGAAATTGCTTACATATCTAGCGATGCAGGGTCTGTTTTAATGGAGTTAGTCCCGGAAAAATATTCCCCCACAGTGCTGTTATGTCGGCATTTTTGTAAGTTCTGTTGTTGAAATGGACCGTCAGATTTTACATTGCTTCGTTACTTTTGTTATTCTTATACTGTATACGACTTTTTATTTGGGTCGTCTTCTGTACTAAGTTGTGCATCTGTTGGAGATTAGTCGTTAGGTGCTACGTTGCGTAGCACAAATATTTGTGCGTAATGATATGATCACCACACACATATCATGTGACATATGAGCAGTGGGAGAATGTTGGTTTTAGTTCTTGTATCTTGCTGTTTTGACATGGGCCACTTCGGCATTAGCTTTGTGTTGCTGGCTTAAATTACTCATCTCTGAAATGGGTTGTTAATTTAAGCTCAGTCACCATTAGTTTCAGTGTCTGGTTGATGCATCGGGTAAGTGGCATAGCTACACGGGGTTAGGCAGTCAGGTGAACTGGGCCTCACGACTCGAGGCTTAAGTGACGGCAAAGAAAACATTTCACTCACAGAGCAAAAACGCGTGTGAACGTTACAGATTGCTGTAACGTTAGTCTGAAGCTGTGTAAAATGGTAAAGGTGGCCATACTGTAGGTGGAGTGCTTATGTCCGTTACTTAGGACGCATGGCCCATGTTACGCCAAACCTACGGTTACCTTCCCAGCCGTAGGATGTTAACGCCGTTTCGCCGGTACGGTACCAATTTATACTGCTTGGTGACGGAGGCACGTGTGTGTGAACAACTTGCCTATGGCATGGTTGTTACCTGACTGGTAGGGCCGGGAGTTGAAGCTGTGACCTTCGAGTCACTGGTCCAGTGCCCTAACCATTACTCTACCAGGCCCCAAGGCTGTGTGCAATACAACAATTATGCTACAAAAGCCTTAACGCCTCTGAAGCCTTTTTACCCACGTGACGCTCTGCTAGCGCGGTATTAGCTGTGGCCCTGTGTACGTCTGTCATAAGTCGTGGAGTTCCGTGAAAATGGCTGAATGGATTGAGCTTGATTTTGGCAGAGAGGCTACCCTCGACTTACCCTACACTGTGCTGAAAGGTAATTCTCATATTATCAAAAATAAGGGTAGTTTCCTCTTGAACTTTCGTCCCAAACTCTGGACTTAAGAGAAAATTTCGCAACTGCACGTCGACCGTCGCAATTGTTGTCAACTTAGGTGGACGCTCAGAACTGGCGACGGTCGTGGGTGGCCAGCGGGTCTGTCTGCGTCAGCTGTGACTTGTTGGTAGGCCTGTTAATTTTAGAAACTTGCCCATGCAACCCGAGATGTACGGGCGCATCTCAAACGCACAAGCCTGTTTGACTATGCTGCTGGCGTGCCTTAATGTCGATGTGTCTTGGCCACGACCCGACATAGCATTATCAAGCGTCGTCCAAGAATTCTTACTAGTGATGTCTTGGTATTGAATTAGCGTCGGTAATCTATATATTTATCGTGTGACGACCAGTGACCATTGCTAGGAAAAGTAACCTGCATAGAGGTGCATGCATATTAAACTGGGAAGCACTCACAGAATGCAAACCTTCACCAAGGCTGAACATTTTCAACAAAGTCGATGATGTCACAGCTCTCGTTTATCCCAGTGTTGTCAGTTTGCTGCTGTCCGTTAGTGCATCTCAGTACAGGACAAGCATAGTACCTTTGGAAGCAAGATATGGTAGATTCAGATGCAGATGACCCCTAAGTTGAAGTGATTATTTAGGGTCCTCAGGCTTACACTTTTCAAACATTTTATGAAAATTTGAGTAATCCCACACACACTGAGTCTGAGGTATAAATACAGCTTCTAATTCGCGCAGGTGAGCAGTCTAATGTGTGGATTATTTCATTGCAGTTCTTCGTTTTAGTTCAAGTATTAAGCAGTGTTACAGAGAATGTTGCCGTTTTGCTTGCCTTGCTAATGACTGAATGGTTGGCCTTGCCGTATCTATGCATCTTTGTTAACGTAGTTATTTGGGATGCTGTTTTACATACGGTAGGCTGGTTGTTGCAGATGTATATTGTGTAAGTACAGCGGACCACTAAACAAATACAGGGTGATGTGAAATTTGTGTTCAATTCAGTCATGGCACTTACAACCATTACAGACTGGTAATATTTAAAAATGGACACGTAAGACGCTCGCCGAGCTGTAAAGTGGAGACTGACAGTAACCCACCATCCTCTGTATCAACGTACTGCATTCTTTATTTTAACACTGGTTAAGAAACAAAAGCTTCTTTTACCCATTTGCATCACAGCTGCTAATGATGGGACTGGATTGTCCAACACCATTTCAGTTGCTTCGTATACGATGCTTGCTTTTCGTTACGTCTTCCTTGCATTTTTCCGATATACCGTAAAACCCTTATGTTCACGTGCACTTTATTTCGTGTATTTCAAGAGCTAAACAAAACTGCAAAATTAAAGGGCGTGAATATTGATACCATACCAACTTTAATTCGTCTAGTATAGTATGTTGTGTTGGAATTGTATGGTTGGAATTCAATTCACCAAAGTAAAAGGCGCCAAAATCATTTTGCATGTAAAGTCACCAACTTGTACGCCAACCAACTTAGAGGGTTTTACCGTTTTACAGTAAGTCTATGCTGTGCTTGTGGTTTATCCCATCAGTGCTTTGACACTGTTGATTTGGTGACACTGACATAAAGCGGCCTGCACAACATTATTATTATCAAAGGTTTTCTTTCGGAGCAAATGGAAGAATGAAGTCGAGGGAGAACCAGTTAACCCAGGATCACATGGAAAATGTTTGTTAAAATTGCGTGTATCTTGCTTGACATCGCCAGTCAGCCTGTGTCATTGTCAAACGTCAACTCTAGTTCAGTTTCCACCTGACTCCTTAAATGGTATCCGTTCCTTCTTTTATCATGCTCATCCCACTGCCTTAAAATACTATCATATTTGTATGGCAATCATGCTGAAGTTATTACAGAAGTCTAAGCACTGACATTTTACATGGACATCTGCAATCACTTCTACATTTGCAACAACTGAATTTCTATTTTACTGGCTACTCACCGATGCACACAGCACACCATGAAGCGGTACTGTGTTGAAAAAAGCAGCGCATAACTCAGTAACACTAAAACGTGGATGTAATTCACACTGAAGAATACATAAAATGCAAAACATATATTTATGTAAAGAGTTTACAACTCACACCTGCACATTTTCTTGTGTTACTAACACTTACTGTGCAACGTGTACCAGGGTTCCCACGCTTCCTGGAAAGTGCTGTAGTTTCTGTATAACCAAGTTACGGTATATAAGTTTATATATAACCAAACTTTCCAGGACCTCGAAAGTCTTTGAAATTGAGTTTGGTCCTGGAAATTCCTGATATTTTACTTGTGGTTCAAATTAACCAACATGCATAGTGCCGAGTTACAATTCTTCTCACTGAAGCGAATTTTGAAATAAATATAGAAAGTATTTGTGCTAAGTTGCTAACCAAACAGTTTCTTTTCAACTTGTGATGATCTTTCTGCGATGGAATGTACTGTCACATGCTATGTAACAGTAGGCTAAGTAACTGAAGTATTTGAACATTTCTGGGCTATCACTGGTAAAACGTTCTCGGGGGTTCTGGAATTTTTTAAGAGTGGGAACCCTGATTTTCTGAAATTGTGGCAGTGACACGATGGCCTGAGAAACTGACACACGCACTTGACAATAAAACATTCTCAGAACGCGACGCGGTAACGAAACCGTGACTCAAGTTTGCTACAGGCGTGTAATCGTTCCATTACTTTTACCTGTTTGCCAGATACTATACTGCTGAACAGAGCTTATGACAGACAGACCTTCTCGAGTACGTCTAGACGGCTACGCGATTTGTTGTAGTAGCAAAGTGGTTAGCACAGCACATCATGAGGTCGACGGTTCCGCGGTCAACCGTTCCACGACCATGGGCAAGGTTTTAGAAACAAGTGCCGAGGTTACCAAGCAGTAGAAATGGGTACCGGCCAGGGCGTCTCTGAGATGACGTATTTTGTGTGGAGTGGGAACTCAAACAATCAGTGAACCAGCCAGGGACCGTGATCGTTTGAATAAGGCCGGGAAGGTAACCGCTGGCATCCAGTGCCAGATGTGTGTGCGCGGGCTGTCTCGTCTAGAGACCGGGATCAACGATGGTCTGACGTTCCTTGTTGTGTGACCAAAGGACAACATCCTTACCTTACACCACATTACCGAGTAGTCACAAGTGTACAACTGACCACTACCCGAGGCAACGAACATCAACATTATTTTTGACTGCAGTCTTATAAATGTACATAGTAGCCAACAATAACATCAAAAACATACATTCACAGTTCACTGCAGCTAAAGTCATGCAACTACACAATATACACAGCCGTACATTACGCGCATGCCTAACTACGACCACAGCCACTGCCCTGACAGTGACCTGTCAGCCAATGTTCACTATTCATCAGAGTTGGCAGGTAACTAACTGGTTGGTTGGAGTTTAACGGCACTTTCAACACAAAGGAATAATTCATTGTGGCAATTATATTTTAACTAATGTAAGTGTTGAATATAGTATTTCTAAAGAACATCTAATAACTAACAGCTACAGCTTGAATCAATGACGATCACGTGGACACGCGCAGGTAAATACGCAACACCTGAGAATGTATCAAACAGAATACCGTCAATGCTTACTGTAACTCAAATGCTGGCAATTGACATCAGTTCCAAACCTGATGGTCACCTGACTTTGCACAGTTACAAATGTTGTAACTCCACTACGAGGATTTACAAGTAACAAAGGCGACTGACTGGCCACACATGGCCAAAACCAACAGTGACAACGAACCCCACAGAAGCATATCAATGCAACAGCGGCATTCGTTCTCACATAATAAAAGTTTAACAAATTAGACACAGTCTGAAACATGATTAGTGAACGGAGATCAATCAGACCTTTTGACGATGAGATCATCATGATGCACTTAGTAATAACTGCTGATATGTATCATCTGCACTGCATGTTACACAATAGTGAGCTTGAAGATGCCAACATGCAGCGTACGATACTGAGCTACAAATGATCATTGGAAAAACTAAGCATAGCTAATGAGAACTAAAACAGCTTCAACAGTTACTATTACGGCTGCTGTAACTGTTGGCAGTGGGTTTGGTTGATTTGGAGTTAACAGCATTTTTAACATAGTTAAGATTATATTGCGCCTCTGGGATTACAATTTATCATATAAGTTTGACAATGCATATGTGAAAGTGCAGACTTTTATCTGCGTGTTTTCTCTGACAGAAGAAAAGTAGCGGATGGAATTTGACGCCTCAGCATCGATGTGGATACCTTCGCCACCTCAACGGCCTGCTGTGACCTTGACTTCCAAAATCTAACCACGTCATTAGTAGCGGCTATTGGTTTTTCTATGTAAGGTTCATTGAGACTGCTCAAAACTGTTCATGAGATATCGTGGTAACAAGACCTTCAGAGGGACAGCCCAAAAACATAATGCCTCCCTTCGACAACAATGTCAGGTGGCGAAGGGATAAAAATCACAAATATTTTCATACTCAAAAACCACAAAACACGTACAACGTGGAAAAACATGCAAACCTCTTTGTACAATGCATTGATTGCTTCCTATTAATAACAGTACAACAATCTATACAACATCATAGACAATATTCATATAATTAATACATTAATGTCAAAAGGTAACAACACGTGCATGAAAAATAATCTGCATTCAAGCCAATCTCCTTCACAACAAAATCACAACAGCGTCAACATATGAACATATGCTGACCCATTTGTTAACTGTAGTAAATTTTAACAAATGCAGAATTAGAGGGCATGTTAGACTGAGAAGTAGGGATAAAATTCCACACTGCCTCTCTGTACAGTCAGAGACAATTATATTTAAATATATTATTTATTATATTATTATATTCCATGCAAAGAAATCAGAGCCAAAGCCACAGTTACGAACATATTTTGTCCAATATGGCTGGCAGTGAATCAAATAGACTTACATGTGAACTCGGTAAATACCTCACAGCAATTATGCCATTTCTAGTTCCAGTCACAACAGGTCCTGTTAATAATTTTTGCAATCATCTAGCATAATAAGAGTCAATAGAACTGTATGCCCAGTCAGTACATGTGGATGGAAATACGCAGATGGAACATATAAATGACTAACTTACTGCACTGATAACGACTGGCAAACAAAATGTAGCCATAAAATCACAACTATGGAAAAGTAAATATCCAGACTGTTTTAGACTTGAAAAAAAAACGAAATGCAACAACGTAATTGAAAGATACAGCATGGTTGGTTGGGAGATTAGCGTCCCCTTTCAGCATAAAAGTAAGCTATATCGGGGACAAGGTCTTGGGTAGAGATTTAGTTCTGCCAGGTTAAGGATGGCCAACAATACAGTAACCCCCTTCCCCCAAGCTCGTTGCCTTTTTGTTCAGTGATAACACAAAATGGGCTCATTTACATTAATGCCTACAACAGGGTGGAAACTAACCAACCACCAAAGACCTATTTATCAGTTCAGTGTGATACCTTGTATAATTGCTGTTCAACAGTTCCTACAACATATCAGTGCCTAACGAGTCTTGTTGTATAATATCTTCTTCTGTGTTGGTCTGGCTTTGGAATGCTTCTCTTAGGCAAAATCCAAAAGCAGCAACTGGGGGACACCCGCCCATGGCACCAGACCAGCCCCTCCACCCCAAAAGATTCAGAATTAATCATAATTTATATCAGAAATGTGTTACAAAATATCAAAAATGTCACATTTCTGGAGTTATCACAATTCATTTGAAAAGATTTGCTGTACTACAAGGCATTCTGTAAATCAAATAAACTTCTAAAATTTGTGCATGATTACAATTTCAAGCATAACATATAGATGTCACTGTTGTTCTGGACACACTGTGCAAAACACAAAAATATGAGTCCAACTGGGTTAAAGCAGTCTTGCCTCAAAGATAAATAAACTACTGCCTCAATAAATTTCTATGCTTGCATAAAAACAACTACATATTGCTTAAAATGAATAAAAAAACTGAAAATATACTAGTAAAGGAAATTAATACGAAACAACAACATGCACATTGATTAAAACAGAAACAAATGTGCATTAGATTTTTTGCAAACAAAAGAAACTGTTGCAACAATTTGTTGCGGAAGAGCAATACATGTGTAGATTCTGATCTCACATGTGGCTGTACTTAAATCACATACAAGATACATACATACCAACTACATTCCACATGTCAAATAACTACAGGCTACATATCAGAAGTACCCAATACACTTCCACTAGAAAGTCATGAAGCACAAGCAGAGCTACGATACAACAGACTTTGCTAACACTCAACATCAACCTTGCCCTATGCACACACCTCAAACAATAAATGTCGACAAAAATAGAAACCAGCAATTGAGCAAGGTTTTCTCAATATGCCACTGTGCTGGCATTCTGACAGACAGAGCCAAAAAACTCTGAATGAAAGTACAAAGCATTAATAATTTAAAATAAATTCACCTAAAATATAACACCTAAATACATGGCAGTGACATTAGCGAATACCTGACGTGTGTGAATCATAAAACAATTCATCATTCTGTCTGAACTGCATTAAGCGGCGTGGACTCATCTGGTAAAAAAGGTTTTGACTGCAGCCACGTGGCACGGTACAATTACCGCGGCGGATATCAGCAGGCATGTCATACGGCTGATACCGCTGCTGCATTGCGCGATAGCGTGCCACGTCAGCACTGACATGATGTGAGTCAATTGCAGAATGACATGATGCATTCACATTATGGCGCTCTTGAAATAACAGCTCATTTTGTCGTACAGCAGATGACAGTTGGCCATATGCATCTTGTCCATTGCTGTAGTCAAACGCCGACATTCTGTTGGACGTGCCTGTCAGATGATGTTCTGGCACAAGTGCTGCAGAGTCTGTTACATCTCCAGCAGGTCGTACGCACTGCACCCCTCTGCCAAGGCTGCATCCATACATACTAGCAGTAGTGTACCTCACCATCTGTCCACTCCCATCATCTCTACAATGAGACAGCTGATGTGCACTCGGCATGCGAGACCTACCGTACTGTAACGGATTTACGGTATTTCCATAATATGCTACATTTTGGGCAACGGGAAACCGCTGACCCCAATGTTGTTTGCAGCTGAAATCACTAAGTTCCGGTTGGTGGCGGTGCTGTCGTGCCATCTGCGGACTTCTACTATTAAACACTTCACACCTGTTCAGGTGCTGAAATGCTTCCTGCTGTGCTGCTTCAGAAGCTGGATATCTGGGTGCATCACACTGGCGAGCTGCAACATGGTTGGTACTTCTACCGCAGCTTCTCACAGGCAACACCGTGCACACTGGCTGCTTTAGAGCCTGTGATGACAACTGGCTGGAAGGACGCCAAGGACTTCGAGGATCTTCGACATACTGGTTGCCGCGAGCAGGTGCTTGAGTACCGGGACAAGGCACCCGAATGCTACTACTGCCTGAGCCACAGTCACTATCTTTGCCAAGGCCAGAATCTCGTGAACTGCTGCGGCAGTGCACAAAACCATTTTGCTCCGAAAACAATGTCTGTGCTGATGCAAGCATAAATAGATGCTCAGCAGCTGAAACTATTCGTTCTGACACGCGACAGTTCTGTCGTGACATATTTAATTTGTTGGCAACTGACACGTTGGTGTAATTGGTGCATTCCTTTGTGACTGGATGATGCCAACCATCTTGTACACAACTGTGATACCATTGATCTGCATAATGGTTATCACCTGAACATAACACACACCCGTTATTATTATACACATTTACAATGTCAAAACAGAATGACAGATTAACTTATGCATTAAAACAATATTTGATGTTAACTCAGAAAACTTTAGCTTCAACACTGTATATGTTCTAAATATACAACTTACAAAAAATTTCTCAGTGTGAAAGTATTTTGCAGCAACGTATTTAAATAGTAGTGCAGTTGACACAAAAGACTATAACATGTTTTCAATCATTAGTAAGTATACTAGAATATTAAGTGGTATTATTCATATTTATGTTGTTGGTTGATTGGGGCATAACGGCGCTTTCAACAAAATGCAGCTCATATCGCACTTTTAAAGTACAACTAGATGGCTGTATTGTGCGGAATGCCCATAATACAGTATTTGGCTTGAAGCGCTCGGATATCTGTGCACAAAAGAGTCCTGACATTGTAGCTGTAACTTGTCCAATCTTATTTTCTTGGCAGAAATATTACTTAAAAATTAGCTAGTTTTCCCCCCGCCTTACCTAATGTAATGCTTCTATGCTACCTGGCAAACTATGGAAACAAAATTAGCATCGTTTCACTCAAATGCTGTACTAGTGCCTTGCCAGACTTAACCGGTTGCTGCTTGATTTCTTCAATCTTGTTGATTAGCGACTCATACTCATGCTACTGTATGACTCCTTATATCTTGCAAGCAAAATGTATATAGCATCTTTTGATTGGTTACTTGCTACGTAAAAAATCAGACAATGCTTGCACAAGTTACAGCTAAACGTGCTGGTGATCCTTTTTAAAGTCATAGCCTATACCAATAGTGCAACTGCAGACAGTGAACCCACACAGTGTTTTTTAACAACCCTTTTCCAGGCCTACCTGTGTCAGTCGGTGTCCACAACGGTATCAAAGAAAATTTCAACTGTTAATGAAGTATTTTATACAGACCATATGCGCTCTGTGTAATGTAACTAAGGACAGGGATATACAGAATCACTAAACTTAAAATAAACCTTGCACAGTTTATTGAATAATTTTGTGCAAAACCAACAGAATGAATACACGAACTGACCATTATTCGAACTGCTCAAGCTGGTGTTGCCTGCGACATTATGATGTGTCTGTGATGTGTCAAAGTTATCACAGTTGTTGACTCTGGCGTGACTGCTAAGTGAAGGCAGGTGAACAATATCCTTGACTTTCTGTGCCAATCTCTCTTCCCGGCATGGCAATACATTAAAACGGTTATTTTCAGTCTTACTTCCTAGCACTGCAGTGGTTGGCAGATTCTCATTATACTTTCTAGCCTCAACAGTGGACAGCTGTGTAGCATCCTGCCTTTGGCTTCTTGCAGAATACAAGCGTTGTGTCGACATACTGCCACTGTCGCAGTTAGTGAACTGCATGCAAGTCTCTTGTGAACGTGAAAGATAGTGATGCTGTGGCGAGACCATACTGGGATATCCACTTTCCGGCTGCTGGAAAGCCCGGTGTGGGAAAACACTAGTGTGCTGCTGCTGCTGCTGTTCAAAACTGGCATTTTCGCAGTAGCCAGCACGTGCAATCATCTCTGTCGGCCGAACTAAGTCTCCATGGCCAAGTGCTGACTGGTGAGAAGATGATGAACTCGGTGTAAAAGTGAAGTAACTGGACAATGACACAGGTGCTGCTGCTGCTGACATGAACTTATCTGAGTGATGATGCCCAGTCTTTCCGGTATCTGCAGGCTCAGCGGCCGTTGCACTAATATTCCATTCACTAGTGTCACAAGCTGCTGATGATGACACATCACAAGACCAGTACAGAGGCACAACAGGCACTGCAATGTCAGTGTCACTTGGCCCTGGAGTAAATGGTGATATTGGGCTGAATGCTATTGTGGCAGATCGGTTGTTAACTGATGGAGCACTGGGCTGATGCAAAGGTGACTGACAAACAGCAGTTTCCTCATCTGCATCACTGATTGGAGAGTATGCTTGCATGACGGGTTTACCACCACAACCGCTATAAGGTGACTTAGCATCTGTGTTGGGGACGTCAGCATTTGTATCCTTATTTGTTTCTGTTTCAAGCATAGTTGCTATAGGTATCGACACAGAAAATGTAGGTTGAAACGTATTTACTTCCAAATCACGGTGATTAGCACACGATTCGTCCGCATCAGATCCTTTCAATGTGCTATTCACAGAACTGTCACCATCAGCTACCGATAGTCGGGCATCATTTAATTCGGCCACGGCAGACACATCTGCTGAGTCTAACGAGATATTTGCATCAGAATTCAAGCAGCTTACATCAATGCCAGACAGCATGCAACGATTATGCATCTGAGGAGACTCGGTAACATCGGAACACTCAAATTTGTTTGTGGAGTTGTCAGGTGCACAGGACGCCACGCCCTTAGCAGATATATTGCTAAACTTGCGAACATCTGATTCTAATGCTTTGTGAGGTACATCAGCCATGTTGCTGGTTCCAGCACTGCAGCCAGATGCTGTCTCGGGCAATATCCAGTCTCTGCTCTGTGACTCATCAGACATCATTGAGTCTGGTGTTAGAGTAGACGATGCATTGAATACACGCTCACTTTTCTCTGTAAGCTGTACAAACATTTGCAAAAAGAACAGCACATTAGGATTGAATGAGTTAAGGTTTTACATCCCACTCAACACACAGTAAGGTCATTTCAGAGACGTTCTTCCCAGCCAATCTCTTGACCTGTTACTGAAGGAACTAAACCCAACACAACAAAAACAAGCAACACAGGAATAAAATAATCTAAACTAATAGAAAAAAACATATAATGCTCAACCTAAACAAGCACATAAAACGAAATCTATACCCATACCAACAAGCAAATTTAAGAACTGTTCACAGTGTGTGCATTACTGTGCATAACACAGCACAAAACAGCTCTGATTATCTTCCCTCCTAACCTCCAGACAATCGTCAGAGCTCAGAGGATGTCCATTGGAGGGGAGGAGACCAGTACATTTGGAAAATGTGTACAAAAAGGTCATGCACTGTAATCACAGCAGTTCTAATTAAAAGCTCCATATGCTTCCCCTTGACATGCAAAACTAATCAAAAACGACAATAACTGTGAAACAGCAATAAACTTATTTTATGGCTTGGCTCGTATTACATGACAAGTGGAAAATCCAGAGCACAGAAACGGCAAAACTGCATCTCATAACACCATTTTAAGAAACTAACGGTGACGGATCAAAAACTGCAAAAATCATAAAAGAGTGATACTACCCACCGTTACATAGCCTGAATGTCAGCGTGATGCTCAGTAGTATCAATGATTCGTGTGGGTTTTTGAGCTGTTGCCATTAACATTATGGACAAATTGTTTTTTACAATTTATGTTAGTCATTCTACTTGACTTGACTTGACTTATGCCTTGTCGCTCCCAGTGGAGCATAGGCCACAGACCACTCGTCTCCATCCAGCTCTATCT
>Ga0209363_1000403_pt1 | contig 16414 bp, 16 predicted proteins | sample WorMetexBAHAMAS3_FD_187385 | JGI IMG/M metagenome (GOLD analysis project Ga0209363, IMG submission 187385) | Marine gutless worms symbiont microbial communities from Max Planck institute for Marine Microbiology, Germany - Inanidrilus exumae... | ecosystem: Host-associated > Annelida > Digestive... | reverse complement strand
AAACGTTATGAACTTGAGCGAGGTCACCTGCAAAGGAGGCGCCAAATACACCAGGTTTAGGAAAATTAGCTACTTTTGACAATTAACTTGCTGTATCTCAAAAACAGTACAAGATAGAAACATGGTTTTCACGATCACTGGCCGCTATATTTAGGTTGACTCTTCGACAGAGTTGACCTAATAAAGCCAGTCTAAAATGTCAGTTTGTCCGTGCGTACATGCGTATGTCCTTCCATCCATCCACAAAACATTAGATTTCAATGAAATTTGGCATGCAGGTGGAGGTCGAAGGGTGATGCAAGATGGAGTATTACCCGATCCAAGGTCAAGGTCACCAGCATTTCAGAGTCGGAAATCCGGTCATTTTCAAAAGCTATCTCCTCCAGTCGTCCACCATTTGCCCCCTTCCCTCCATCAGACAACATCTGAGCTATGGTGATCGTCTGGAGGGCAAGAGGGGAGATTATTTGACCAGCTCTGTGTAGTTGTGCATCATAATTGTGCACATCATATGCACACCAATATGAGCAGTTTGTTCACGGTCGACTGGATCGGGCTTTGATCTTGCTTGGCTTAGCTGTCTTCCGAGCGCCTCTGTGTCTTCGGTGTACTTGGTGCTATATGTAGAAAAAGTTTTGGTTACAACCTTTTCTTTACCTTTTACTTTTAGTCTGCTAAGCCTGTGGGATTGGCCCTTGACCTGGAAGACTATCATCCTTCAGTGCTATTACACTGTTGGTTGGGTCATCTGACGTGTACAATAGTCTCCGAAATGACCTATAATGTGTCGAGTGGGACGTTAAACCCTACAATAACCATTTACAGTGGGAGCTGTCTACTGACCACAGATTCTTAAACTAGTGCACAATATCTAAATTTGATCAGGCCATTTTTTAAATATTTGGTCTAGTTTTCAAGTCACATGACTTTGAATTGGCACAAATGTAAGTTGCGAAGAGTCACAGAGATGCTACTTCATTAGTGCCACGTTGGTCCCTGTATGGGGCTAATTTTTACACATTGGGTCACTCTGATATCTTTGAACCAGTGAAGCTAGACTCTTGGTGTTCCAATTTAGAGCATGGGCAAGCCACAGCAACTGTTATTTACTTGGCCACATGGCGACTGCCCACACCTCTGATTTAAGCATGCTTGACCTTGTGCATTATAAATTTGCATATTTATGACGACTCCTCTGAGTTGACCTAATAAAGTGGGTTTTGGGTCTTAAATGTCTGTCCGTACATCCGTTCGTCCGTCTGTCCACAAAAAGTTTCTTCGATTTCAATAAAATTTGGTATGTAGGTAGATGTCGACGAGTGATGCATGACGGTATGCAGTATGACCCGAGGTCAAGGTCACAAGCCCTCGAAAGTCGGAAATTCGGTCATTTTCAAAGGCTATCTCCTCCCCCATTTATAACGGCGGCTGGCAAATGACCACGGATTCTTAAATTAGGGCACAATACCTAAAGCCTATCAGGGCCAGATTTTATATTTTTGTCCTATTTTTGTGTCACGTGACTTTGATGTCGGCAGTAAGTAGGAGTCGACCGTCAGTCCTGTATGGGGCTATTTTCTATTATTATTATTATTTATTAGTGTTAATGCATTACCACTAAGCTTAACAACATACTTCAAGCCAAACTTTCATGAAAAGAGTGGGTGTAGACTGCAAAAAGTAGCATTCTTATTCTGTTGGTGATCTTAGGTGCTATTTACTGTGTGCCAGTGTTCGGGAATAACTGACATATGTCGTCTCTGCCAGTGACTGGAAATTTAAAGTTGATTTTATGCTAGCTGGGAGCTGATAACTATAATGTGCTTTGTCGTGAATGCTACATAGTGTGTGATGTATGTGTGTCTTGACAGGATTTGCATTTGAAGCATTAGTATCATTCATTATGTTCCTAACGTATGACAATTATACTATATGCAATATGGAATTGTGCAAAGAGACAATACTGATTGGATAGGTAAGTCTGCAAATCTCTCGTGATTGTTTTCTTGTTGTGATTATAGTTACATGCTGCACTGCTAGTTGAATATTGCAGGTATGAACTTCAGTCTGAGCAGCAGTGTTCACTTTAATTTTCTGCAACTCCGCCTTGTTCTGCAAAGGCATCAGCGGGTGTGATATGGATTAGAAGCAAGCCGGGCAGAGTGTGACGTTGCATTTGCCACAGTAGTATGTCGGCTTGCCGGTTCACAGTTCCATCTGGCATCTTCTCTGCTGTGGACGCTGCCTGATGAGATGATCCATGCCGTCATGACGTCATGACGGATGAAGACATGGCTTGCCATCGAAGACAACAGGCGCTCTTGTCATAGACGGATGACCCCGTTTCTTTGTGTCAGCACTGCAATAACAATAATAACTTCATTTATTTTGCAGATTCACACACACTCGGCTACTAAAAAATCACAAATAAATCTTCAGTCAACCGTTGACGGTGCATTAAATGTTATATATTTGTTTATTAAATTTTTATTGGTTTTGAAACATTTGCAGCATGCAGTGTACAACATTGCGTCACACAGTAGTAACGACATGTAGATGCTGGTCACTTACATCATTTTCATGTACGAAGTCACGATGTGTCGTCGAAATTCTTTCTGGTCCGTAGCATCCGGTCCGTGAACATAACGGCGCAGAATCCAGGCATTCACTGCAGCCATGTCAATGGAACGGATGAAGAGTGGCCAATACCACTTCTTCCTACGAATCTGGATGCCATACTTGCCTGCATGCCAGTCGTGCCTGATATAATGCTTGATAAGTCGAGGCTGCGACACACTCACCGCTTCCATAGCATATTTACTCCAGCGTCGACAGGAGGCTATGGGAGTGACAGTATCATAGTTGGTGGCCATCGTGACTGCACTATTGTCGTGCCAGCGAACAAGTAGAACCTTTTTGGTGGTTTTTGGGGTATTTGACCCCCTAGATGGGACACAATATTAACCAATCACCCAAAGGTTGAATCTACGGGTCATAGCGGTTCCAGTGGTATATTACTTATGCTGGTATCTATAGTGGTGAATTTTGGGGCATTTTTGACATCTTTTTAAAATAACCCCAACATGTTAGGTTGCCTGTGAAATAAGTCGACTCCGAGCAACATCATTATTAGCAAGAGTGTAGAAATTGCCGTATATACTGGTGAATAGGCTCAGCCAATCCCACTTCAGGTGATGACTCACCTGCATATAAGCTGACCCCCAATGTCTTGTTGCCACAAATTGTCGGCTTATACGCGAGTATATATGGTAGGTGTAACTCGTCTCAACTTGTAGATGTTCGAACGTGTCATACACTGAATTCCACCAGGTACATAGTGAATTAACTTCACTGGCTGAACGTCCTTTTTGATCTCCACCTGACAATTTCCAGCTCCTGTGATGTGATCACACTATGGGAAAAGTGACTGACAAGCATGGAAGTGCTGACCAGCTTCGATAGTGTTGAGTTGGTCACTTTATTGATTCCAAGAGAGCTGTAACGCACAGATGAAGTTTGAGGGCCGAGCATCCAACATCCTCCCAGTCTTTGTTGGCAGTCATCTGCTTCTTGATAGATGCTCCATCATGAACACATTCTACAGTTTTATCCTTTATGCCCTGTTCTGTAGTCGGCATGTCCAGCTTCTCGATGATCACTTTTAGGTCGACTCTGACAGAGTACGTCCGTCTGTCCACCAAAAGTTTCTTTGATTTCAATTAAATTTGGCATGTAGGTAGAGGTCCGTGAGTGATGCAAGACGGTATGCAGTATGACCCGATCCAAGGTCAAGGTCACGAGTCCTTCAAAGTTGGAAAGCTGGTCATTTTCAAAGGCTATCTCCTCCGCCATTTGCAATGTGAGCTGGCAACTGACCACGGATTCTTAATCTAGGGTGTAATATCTAAATTTGTTCGGGCCGGATTTTTGAAATTTTTCCTAGTTTTTGTATCATGTGACATTGAACTTGGCACCATCCATTTGTATGTGTGTACATCCATCCATCCAAAAACTTTCTTCGATTTCAATGAAATTTGGTATGTGGGGAGAGGTCGATGAGTGATGCACGATGGTATGGAGTGTGACCCGATCCAAGGTCAAGGTTGCGAGCCCTTTAGAGTTGGAAATCCTGCCATTTTAAACAGATATTTCCTCCGCAATTTACAATGGGAGCTGGCAACAGACCACGGATTCTTAAACTAGGGCACAATATCTAAATTTGTTTGGGCCGGATTTTTGATGCTTGTCCTAGTTTTTATGTTAAGTGAATTTGGACTTGGCAGAAACGTCAGTTGCACAAAGTCGACCGTCAGTCACGTACAAGGCTAATTTTTTAGTATGGCGTTCAGTTGACTGAACCTTATCAGTCCTTGTAACATCTGGTTTTTCACAAAGCAGGTTAGCTAGTGATGTGCAAATGCAAGTGTTTAGATATTTCGTTGACCACATTCGTCCACTTCTTGCTTTATAGTTGTTTTCAGTTTCTCGCTATTTATCATATTTCTTTTTCAGTTTCCTTATCATGATTGTTCTTGTGGCACATTCATCCGATGAACTTCCTTCATTTTCCAGTGAGACAGCTTCGTTTGTTTCATCTCCATTTATTGGCTACATCAATCAGCTGGCTTCATCGGAAGATTATTGTGGCTGAAACCAACTGTTAGTTACGCAGTGGCATCAGACTTAGTCCAAAACGGTTTCTGTAATTCGTGAAAATCTGACCCGCCGTGCCACATATAATCCAGCTGCAGGTAGATTTCACCGGTTAGTGGATGGCCGGGCCAGATCTGGATGGCTGGGCCGGATAACCATCCATCACTGCTAAGAACAGGCTTAATCAAAAGTCTACAATGAACTAGTTTACTGTCAGTGCCCAGCATAAGGGATCAAGCTTAATGATTGTAATAAGTATGACAGCATTTGCGAAAAATGTGTAATTATGTACCCTGTGAGACTATAGGCCTAGCGTACAACTGACAGCGTTCAGCACCTGGATTACTGTGCAAGTGTTGTTTTCTAGGCAACAATATGTTTACGTTTATTCACCACGAAGGTAGTACAAGCAAGTACAATAAAATATAAAATAAAAGAAAACAGACAGACATACAGTACATATACAGTAAGGGCCTATACAAGAAAACACATGCACAACACTCATTTCAATTACCTAAAACACAATTATTAAAATCATAATACACTGCACTATGAAAACAGGAACCTGTTGGGTGGAATTAAATTTGCTGCCTCGTCGTGGGCTCCACAAACACTCATAGCGTTGACGCGCCAGTACCACAAAAGGAATGCCGTCGTAAAGAATGGGAATATCGCCACGGCCCTGCCATCTGACTTCTGGTTTACACGTACGATGTAACTAATCTGAAACAGTTAACATGTAACAGTGACATTGAATAAAGAATTTTATAAGTGCGAGATGGTGAACAAATTTCTGAAATTGCTAGCAGAAAACATATGGTGATTTACCAATATGGCGCTGGTAAGCTGTTGTGTGTTATCTGCATCCTATCAACATATTATGGTTAGAGTTCAAGGGTTAGGGTCAGCTGGGGTAATTGTGACACCAAAAATTGAAGTTAGAGTTTGGTCTTCTCTGTTTAGTCCACTTTAGATTTTTAGGACAATATGCCTATTTAGTGTAACACTATATGTGACGCCACACATGAAAAGGGACCACAAGGCGGCATTTGAGTTATTAGTACCATGCAAGAGAGCTCTGAAAACTGAACAGTTTGACATATTGTATGTGTTGCTAGGCTGTTTCTTTCAGCAGTTATAGAAAATTATTATGTCCGGAGTACGAAATATCAAATTTGCGGGAAACACAAAAGAAAGATATTAGGCTGTGTAACTTTGTTATTTATCTGAAGTTATGTAGACTGATATATAGCCTTTCAGTTTATACCATTAGCTATACAATCACACAAAAAACACAACTGTCTCAGTGACATGACGTCTGTAATACAATATAAAATAAATGTAGTTTTTGTTAATTAAGTAGTTCACAGACTAAAAATTCAAGTCTTGAGCTTTAGTCAATTTAAATTGATTATTAGTAGTTATACTCTTTCACAGTGCTCTGTACTTTGTCCAGAGGCAACAAATAAAGTGAAGGAAAAATAATCTTTGTTTACTTTTGTCTCATCACAGACAACTCTGAGCAAGTTCTTCAATGACAAGCACAGTCAGATCAGCTTAAATCTGCATTGAATATACTCAAAAAGCAGACATCACTCGAACAAAATTCTCAAACTACAAAATGACACAAGAAAACAAAAAAAAACAATATTAACACCAGACACTTCGGAGCAAATTATTCGGTGACAAGCATTGGCAGATTAAACTTGCATTTAACTTCATGAAGTAAACATCATAAAATTCTCGCTGTACGCTGGAAACTCAAATGTTCATTTTGTCATCAATGGCATTTTTTCTGTGTCCAGTACTCAGGCAAAATCAGGACACTCGATTTTGCCTGCGTACTGGACACAGAAAAATGCCGTTACGTACTGCATTTCTGTGCCCAACTTGAAGACAAAATGAACATTTTGGAGTTTTACGAGTTGGTGCTGGGATATGCTCTGCAGCTGTAGTGCAGGAGCTTTCGTGACTGGGTCCAGGCAACGAAGGCTGTTCATTTTGTTCAACCACACCACTACCAGTTTGTTGGCTAATACCAGGACACAAAATATCCTTGGCATGGTCAGGGCAAAAAGGCCTTATTTTCTTAAATAGGTACTCCTTTCGGGCGCTTGAAAGACCACGAGGGCACAATTGGCTTGGAAGCTCGCCAGAAAGAGAATTTGGACTGCAGACAACAAAAGTTTCCCCAGCCTTGTCACTGGAATCAGCATAACAATGAACGACACCAGGGTGAGTATCTGAAAAGACGAAGTGGTGGTATTTTTTTAGCTGTGGAATTGCACGAAAATTTCCCAGCTTTTCCTGCCAATCATAGGATGAAACTACTATGTCGCCATCCTCATTTGCAACGAGTTGAGCATGAAGTGCATGTGACAGTGGCGTGCTGCTGTTGATGCATTCCACAACCTCTTGCATTGTACTGACAGTACTTGTTTTTAGATGGCGTTTAAACAACCCAAATCCTAAATCAGGATAAAATTTTGTATGCCCCACAGGCAAAAAACTCAACGTTATCTTTGAGTGTAGCTGTGCTAGCACACGCCAGCAGAGATAGGCAATCATAAACCTGTTCTTATTTTGGCCATTACAATTGTCTGCACGTCGATGCACAGTTTGTTCTCCGAGGCCAAAATTATTAAAAAATGGTGAAGAAAACTGATAACGCTATTAGATCCTTTATCGACAACTGCAGCTTCCGGTATGGCATAGATAACCATTTTGCCGATAGGTTCACTGGCCACACCAAATAAGGCGACTTTGTATGGTACCAGAAAATAAAGTGGTCCAACCTGTTGAGAACTGTGGGGAATGTGTATCTGCTGCGCATAATCAAAGGAATAATGTGCTGTAACAGCATGTGCATTTGGTTTGTTGAACCCTAGACTGGTTCCTAAAGGAAGACACTCGAGCGATTCTTTGGCCTTTTGGACATCTGCCTGATACAGACTTCTTTCACATTTCACTAGGCTCAGGTGCTCAACTGATTTTTGTAACATCTGCTCTTTGACGGAATCATCCAGGGTTCTTAGCTGTGCCAAAGAAGTGAAGTTATTATGACAAGTGTCACACAAGTCTGTACGTGGTTATTGTACAACAACATGTGGCATAAATTTTGACCAAGTTCTCCGAAAGTATGTTTCAGATACTATGGTTTCACCACTGTCTTTACATGAACTCCCATACTTTTGTATAGCTCAGCTTTTGAGCACGAACTAGGCAGTATCATCAGGTTTGGATTGTTAAAAGCCGGCACACGCCCAGGCAATACCAAACCAAATTGCTCTGCATAATTCTCAATAAAAGTTTTCACATGAACCACAGTTGTAATATCAAAACTCTTGGCCTTTGATGTAGCCACTACATTGCCATGCACTTTTGGTTTTAATCCAGAAGTCATAAACTGTTTCTTCACTCTCTTGAACACTTTCACACTACAGTTAAAAGCAAACAGAAACATTTCTTGACACACAGCAATCCCCCGGAAATTGGGTTGAAATCGACTGTATACACGGTCAGAAACCTTGTGTTTACTCTGCTTACCAACTAGCTCAGAGTCACGTCTGTGAATTCAGACAGCCCATCAACATAACATGGAAGTGGTTAATGTGGTCAGCATCATAATAGTTCATTGCAGAACAATCTAATCTGGAGTTAATAAGGACAGTTTTTGAGAGTTTAGTGTGGCACTGCTTTTGGCAGCCACAACCACAGCGAAGAATAGTCACCTACGGCTGCCTCTTCTTTCAGCCAGAATTTATCATGACTGGATGCAGTGGAGTGCATTGGATCTGGTATCGATGAACAGATAAGTGGTCGATCAAAAGTGGCAGCTGGAACAACTGCGGTCATGACAGCATCTGTAGACACAGTCAAAGTTGCAGTTGCTGTCGGTGACCGTTGTACGTCACCCATTCTGACAACGGGCTTATCAATATCATTCTCATCTTCACCAGCATCACTCTCATCTTCATCAGTGTCACTTTCGTTCTCGCAAAAGTATTCCCGAATGCAGTCCGCTGCCTCACTAGGCATACGGCAGTGTATGCCAGCAAAAGAGTTCAGTAGGTTGCTGATTTTCTCTTCCATGTCTCTGCAAAGTAAAGTAACGTAAAGTAAAATCTTGTAAAATACACTTTAGTATTCCACCACAAACATTATGCTACTACCAGTACACCAGTCAGCTGATGATTAGACAACCTTTAACTTTGACACAAAATTGGGCTAGGATCAGAGTAACAATAAAGTTCTGGTTAAGGTCAGTACTGGAATAGGATTTTGTGTATAAAGAGTATACACCGCTATACTACTATAGTGCTTTTTGTGGCAATCTCCATTTGTTCCAAATAGTTCAACTGCACAAAAACTCAGTCACCTTTTAACTCAAAATACTAACACCTGACAGTTTAAAGGGACGTCTCAGCTGTTACAACACATACGACATGTAAGGCAGTTCTGTAATGATGTAGCCGGTCACTGCCCGGACTACCAACTGACAGATCTCAGACATGTTTTCAAAGCCAAATTACCTATTTGTGTGCAACAAATAATGGTTAGAAATGCTACAATGTGCGTCGCCGCCTTGTGGTCCCTTTTAACGCACTACAATAAAAAATCATTTAAAATAATTAACTTACCTTTCTCATCTCGAAAACGACTTGTTTTGATAGCGAGAATCATACCCAACCAAGATCCAACTAAAACTCAAAATTGACCGGTAGAGTGGTACTCGAGTATTCAGGCCGCTATCTTCGTAAATAAAATCCGCGTTGTGGTCCCTTTTCATATGCGGCCTCACATATAATTTCCTCTAAAAGAATTTATAAAAGAGAGTGCTCCTTCTTCCTGCTGTGGCAAGAGGGGGCACTTTTTTAATGACTATTCAGGTGTCACAATTACCCCACCATTGTTATGGACACATTACAATAAGCACCCGCACATAGCACATTTTGAACGACATTCATATACACCAGTGTATATGAAATTAAGTTGCTAGTCTTTACTTACTTACTTTATTTGGCAGGTGTCACAATTACCCCAATGTCACAATTACCCTGACTGACCCTACGTGGACTGTCTGTAGGCCAACTACTGCAAGAAATAGTGTTACACCAGCAACTAAAACGCATCTGATTTACATGATGCATTAACGGGAACTGCTGTGACCGAACTTATCCAAAACTTGTTTTCATTCTTGAACAGCAATGGATGGATGCAGCCACCAGCTTTCAGCTGTTTAACTGCATCCGTCCACTGTGTTTGCATTCTTTAACAGCACACACAACCCACAGCCGTTTTATGACCACTGTACATGATATATTAGTTTACCTCTATATTACAAGGATATTACTTGTTTTGATATAATTTTATATTTGGTTATTTTTTACCACTTTCACCATAGGTTGTATCGAGAACAAGCAGAGGAAAAGGCATGAGGGGAAACTAACTATTGAACAACAGGAGGTGCTAAGAGAAGATGCAATTAATGCAAACATCTAGATATACACCAGTCACGCCAGTTTTTCAAAGCCGTTTACACCTTGCATTTGTCTGGAAACTGAGTGACGTCACTGACGTTCACTGAGTCCTCAAACTCACCGTCCCATGACTGTAGTATGAAAGAGTCGTCGACACTGAACTCTTGTCGGATGACATCAATGAGTGTCGTTTTGACATTATCTGTAAGGATCTTCTTTTCAATGCCGTGTGTCACGTGGTAACGAAACATTCTGCGCTATTATCTGTTAATGCGTTGCATACTTTACTGCAGAGTGTATGTTAACAGAAAGTCAGCCACACCAAATAAATAATGCACACCTGTATGTGACTAAACGGCCACATATGCCTGAAATGTGAACCAAATAGTACAGAGAGCACCCAGGTAGGTGTTGTGGTGAGAGAACCACTAGTGTAGCACTGAATAGAACATACAGAATGTGCCCAAACTGAGTATTAGGGTGGGCACAACCACTTGTGGCAAAAAAGCCACAAAAAACTCCAGCATGGCCAAATTAGCTTGCATAGTACGAAAATCGGTGCTTCGAGTACCAGATCAATATTATGGAGGTACATAAAGCATGAGAGACATATATGGTGAATCCAAAATTGTGAAAAATTGGTGGGTGCACCTGTGTATGGCTAAACAGCGACAGGTACTGAGAACTTGAACAAAACAGTATCAGAGAGTACACAGGTGAGTATTGTGGCGGAGTAGTCCCGAACAGAATATACAGGGTGTGCTCCAACTCATTGTAAATGAAAAACTGGGCCCAAAGGTGGCTCAAAAGTAGTAGTGAATGTGTGGTGAACCACAACCCACCTGAAGGGTGGTGTGAGCTAAATGTAGGTATAAGCAGCTGAAAAACTCCACAATCGCATCAGTGCTGGTGGTACTATATACCAAGTGTTATAAATGCAGTCACTATGTCAGAGATTTGAAAACAGCCAACGGTATAACAATCTGTCAATGAATAACTAATGTGAACCAGTAACGTATAGAATGTACATAGATGTTCATAAATCACATAGTGGTGAATACATACAGAGTCAAGATAGAAAGTATAACACTTTAGCCATCAGCAGGAAAGAATTCCAATCAAATACACGTTTTTACTAATAGACAATTGAAGAGAGATAGGAATAGTTTTAGGGTGAGAGAAGACCAATCAAAGACAACAAAAGCAACAAGTTTCTGTGAAAATTTCTGCTTATGAAACCGCGAACGTGCTACCAAGCTCTTTGAGAAGGAATGTCTTTTCGTGACCTTCGTTCGCCCTTCGTGTAATTTTTCAGTTATTTTTTAGTCGCAGCGGAACAGCTTCCGTTTCAGGTCGAGCCGACATTCGGCGAAACAGACATCACAAAAGTATATGCCGGCTAACACGTGATTCATGCAGTTGGTCGTCGTCTTCCGACATTTTTATGAATTCTATCATTGTGTACGTCCAGCCAAAACTAGACGTCTTCAATAAACGTATTCAGTCTCACACTGAGCTGTTATCACGCAGACCTGACTTGCACGTCTATGCGCACAATGCCGGTCTTCTCAGTCTCCATGGACTACACATCACCGTCATTGTCATCATGCGCACCAAATGACTGTGCAGACTTTTTGATACACATTTTCGTTGACAGACACTGCACTCCATGAAATTAACTTTGAGGCAATGGCAACGGCAAATCTGGATGAGAGGGAGCTTTTCCAGATGCTCCAGTTTAGTTTTCTTACTAGATGGACTCCTACTCCAGACAATGTCCGCATATGAGCAACACGACGGACAGGAGGAAGAATTGTCACTGTCGGTGAAGTCTGTCTCCTTGTCTTTTCGCCTGCTTACTCCTGCATACGAGTACCACTCTATATCTACCTGCACCAGCTGCCATAGCACTCTTTGTCTGTTCGCAATATTAACTTTCATCCTTACGTGGTACCGCTGGCTTACAGGGCCACACCCCTTGCAGGATATTAAAATGTCCACCTAATACCAACACACAGATGTTAGTATGTATGCTTTTGTGCTGTTGGCTTATGCCTGAAATAAACGTTCATTTATAACCCTTTCAGCCACCACTGCCATATGTGTACCACTTTGTGCTATGTAAATAATACACATACAGTCACAGTGAAGTAAATGACACCAGGTGACCATCTTCCATCCGCAGTAAATTTACCACATTATGCCTATCTACATTCGCAACATCCTTTTGCATTTCACCGACATACGTGGACAAATTCGGCTTCTTCTCTTCAGACTCCATTTGGAGTAAATACAACTGCGGGTTCACGAAGTAAGACCCCTACAAGTCTTGCATGTGCTTCCATATGCTCCCTGTAATGGCATATTCCAGCGAATGATACCCACAGCGTTTCCCAGCATCTGCACCAACTCTATTCTGCACGGCATCAGCTGGGTTATGATCATCATGCGCTCAGTTAAGCAGATCTCTAGGATATGGATACGGTTCTAGTGGTTCACCAATGCCACGATTCGTGCTTCTTCTAACACTTCCTTGTTCTGGGTTGCCAAGATGTCACTGTTCAACACTTTGATGGCTACAGGTATGTTCACCGACTCATTGTCGTGCACCCATCATCCCTATCGGTTTTTAGTTAGTTCACACAAATACACTTTCCTTACACTTAACAAACTTTGATTTTCACACATATTCTTCAGTAATTTCTCACGATGATCGGCTTATTCTGTGTTCTTGTTGGATTTGGTGCAGTATTAAACAGAAACAGACTGACGTGGTTTGGACACAGCCACAGAAAGGACGATAACTGTGTAAAAGTGTATGAGTTTTAAATTTTAGTTATTTAAAACAATGAACAAATTCAATTCCAGCCAGCTTTGCGTGCTTTTCTTACAGAACCCAGTGTACTGCACTCACACAGTAAACATATACAATCATCGGCTTTGTTGTATTTGCTTCAGCATAGCTGTTAGTGAAAGCAAGGCAAGTCGAAGCATATCCAGAGCTATATGTCAGCAGTTATTACTCTAAACAAGGTGTCGCCCTAATGGGACATACCACTAATTGCCCGCCGTCATGTGCTGCCCCCAAGTGAAATTATATTAAAAGAAGCGTTACAAATAAAGTGAGTGTAAAATTGTATGTAAAATTTAGCACTGATTTTTCGTGTATTACTGATGCAGAGATTATGTACTAAAAGTCGAAAACAGCTTTTAAATTTTACACGGTAGTAGGCTTGTCAGACGAAATTCGAATATTCGAATTTTGGACTAAAATCTTGGTTTAAACTTTGAATTCTCAATATTCAAATTTCATTTCCAAAAATTACAGGAACACGTTTTTGTCAGTATTGAAAAATATGAATATTGATTAATGTCCCAATGCTAACCACAGCTACTAGTCAAATATCATCAGATGATAGACACCATCAACGATGAAAACTGCAGAAAAACTGCTCTATCACCAGCTTCAGCTAATCCAAACTCGTTTCTCAAATGCGGATCTAACATGTAGAACAAATCACACACGCTTCATCACCGCAACTGTACTCTGGTTAATTGTCACCAGACAACCCAAAGAACTCTCGCAAGAGGCATTCATCACATCTGGAAAAACACGGAAATCCCGGAAGGCAGTATACAGTATACATGTATGACAACAATTATCACAAGTATCTCTTGAAACGAACAATATTTCGATTCAATGAGTGCAGATTGTACGCTCTTACACTACTGAATATAAACGTTTGAATGTAATGTCAACTGCATCATGACCTCTTTCCTGATTGTATCGTTTTTATTTTTGATTTCAGAGACCTAACAAATGCATCAACAGACAGCAAAACATTATATACACAAGTCTAGCACCTCAAGACTATACTAAACGAAATACAACAAAACACCAGAATAAATCTTAATTAAACAAGAGGTACTCTCTTCCTCTTGTGTTTGCAAGATTTTCAAACTGTACAGTATGGACTGCAGAAGCAGAATGACTACTTTTTTCTTAGTAACTCGACAACTTAAAACTACTGGATGACTGCAAGTGATAATTATCCTGCATTTTACTTCATTCTGCACGTTATTTCTACACACTGACTGGCCATGTATTTTGGGGATTATGATAAGGATACAGAAGATCGTTAAGACGTATGAGTATGATGAGATACATGCTGAAATATCAACCTTCTTTCTCATAGCACTCGGCGTTCAACGTAGCACTAATAAGCTGCTGTTAATGTCATTAACCTATCGCCCGTGACGCCTGAACGTTTGAGGTTTTCACTTCCTGCCAGGTCAACAAGGTGCAGCATACCTACACCGCAACACACAGGTAAAACTTTATCACTTCTTATCAGGTCGGCAAGGTTCAGCAGAATGGTTGTTGTCTTGTCCAGTTCTACCTCACGTATAGTTACAGCAACAACTTGCTCAGACACATCGACATCCTCACAATCTTGTGCACACTTATCATCACTGCACACTGCAACGTTTATCTCAGAACTGACAGAATCGTGAAGCACCTGAGACGATGGCGTGCACATAATTGCAGGTTTGAACGTCGATACCACAGCATGAATGTGCTTACAGGTGGTATTTCTAAGACCAACATCCACACAATTACACACAAAGATGTGTATACAAACACCACAATATGTACACTCCTGTTGACACAGTATAGTATCATGGGGAACAGTATCACTCTGTTACGACCCTGCACTGTGTAAACTCGATTACTATATTTGGCTCAAATTTCAGCAAATGCAGTTCAGTTTACTTCAAAGTAATGGGTGGAAGTGATGCCGAGATACATTTGCATACTATCGTAGTAAATTACTTCCAGGTGACATTTTCACTTGGACTTAGTTCTCATTCAGAAAATATTCTCAGTTTGTGGTCCCGATTTATTACGGTGGAACAGGTTATTCTTTACAGCACAAATTGCAAATGTTTTGCACTGAGCAAAGTTACGTTTTTTTTCACAACAATATACAAACAAACTGATATGTTCAAGTTGATATTCATCTTCAGAAACAGTAGCTATCGTCACTGTCACAAAAGGTTTCGGTTATTGTTACCGATAGGTTCGTTCCTGGAAACCGACGTTTAAAAAAACAACAGCAGTAGCAGAACAACGACAGTTGTGATTTTAGTTTATTTCTGTTGTTTTGTTAGCCTTGTACCCATGTAAAGCACTGTCTGTGCTTCAGTCCCCATATAGTTATGTTATGTAATAGCAGCTATGCTTTGCATTTATGGCTGAAAATTAAATTAAATCGTTTCTAAACTTACAACTTAGCTTTCTATCATTAGTAAGTCGCTAAACGTCGGTTTCCAGGGACAGACGAATCATTAAATACCAAATGCAGTGAATATTGCATAAATGCAAAAAATTAAGACCCAGTTCAACTGCAGGAATTTGATAGATTGAACGATGTACACAGAAACAAAAGAAAGAAGAAACCAATTAAATTACACAGTTAAAGGAGATGGGAGTTAATGTCTGACATCTAGCGTGACGGTGGATATAATTGTGAAATGGCGGTAAAGAAGGCATTAATCCGATCACGGTGGTCTGATAATTTTTTCTTGAACATAAATTTGGCTAAATAACCCACCAAGTGTTTTTTCCGAGCGTCCGAAGAGAGGAATACCACCTCGGACCTCATGCCAAAAACGTTCGATATTTTGGGTGTGAGCACCAGAGTCCGGGTCTACGAAATATTGAGAGTGATTTACTGTCTGGTGCTGAAATCCCTCAGAAGACAGACAGGCATATGCATGCCAGTAGTCCGACATAGTAGTGCCTGGCCGTATCCACTTTTTAATAAGGTCAGGTAGAGTTTTCGTGTCCCTAGACGGCACAGGCATGAGAAAAGTCTGTCCAGTACCGCGTTTATATATGCCGAAAACCTAAAAATCGTCCGCCCATTGCCCCCGGTTATATTTTCTGTGCCCAATTTTTGCCTCGTCAATTTCAACCACAATACCTAGACCACCCAACACCTCAGACCGCTGTTCCAACCAAAACTGACAAACCTCCCTGCAGAAAGAACTCCAATCAATAACACTTTTTTACTTATAGACAATTCAAGAGATATATCAAATGCTCTAGGGTGTTTGAAGACCAACCAAAGACAACAAAAGCGACATATAAGTTTCTGAGAAGATTTCTGCCTATCAAACCACGAACCTGCTACCAAGCTCTTTGAGAAGGAATGTCTTTTCGTGACCTTCATTCTCCCCCGTGTAATTTTTCAGTTACCTTTTGGTCGCAGCGGAAC
>Ga0209363_1000402_pt1 | contig 16419 bp, 19 predicted proteins | sample WorMetexBAHAMAS3_FD_187385 | JGI IMG/M metagenome (GOLD analysis project Ga0209363, IMG submission 187385) | Marine gutless worms symbiont microbial communities from Max Planck institute for Marine Microbiology, Germany - Inanidrilus exumae... | ecosystem: Host-associated > Annelida > Digestive... | reverse complement strand
CGTCCAGGCAGACCTCGACATACCTGGGCGGATCAAGTTCGCGAAGATGCCGGAATCCCCCTGTCAACGCTATGGTCTGCTGAGGTTGCCAAAGGTCACGGAGCGGCGCGATGGTCCTCGACCAGGCGACAATGATGATGATGATGATGATTAAAGCACAAGAATAAGTCAGCAAAACAAATGAATGCTGTTAACAGTTAACAGTTTCAACAATTTGTTGTGTAGCTGGTAGCCATTATGTGAATGGAGTTAAATTCAGATGTGGAATAAAACAGTTTTATTTTTGTTGTTTATGTTTTTAAGTGGTCATTCGTTAAGTATGTTCTGTATTTTTACAGTTAAATTGTTTGCCATATGTATATGGAAGCATGCTATGTGGCTAAAATTTGGTTTACTGATTGTATAGGGTTGTGCCTTAAATGTTTTTATCGACTCAGAAGGAGGAACTGTAGTTGGTGGCATTAGTCTGCAATTCTGTCTCAAGTAACAGCGAAGTAACACGGTGCTTTTTCGTGTAGACACTTGGTACAAAAACAGCAGTCTTGAAAATAACTTGCTGGCAAATTGGAAGCCAATGAAGTGTTGCATGAACTGGCATGATCTGGTCATAACAATGAGCCCCAGAGACCAAACGAGCTGTCACATTTTGTACTGATTGAAGGCAACAGAGATGAACCTTGCTGATATTGGCCAGAAGACAATTACAGTAGTCCAGGCAGCAGCTCACAAAGATCTGGACTAAAGCACGTCGCCTCTTGCATCAGGCTCTGATGGATAGTCCGCAGCTGACATAGCTGAAAAAAACCCCATTCGACAGACAGATGAGATACGAGCTTTCATAGTTTGCTAGTTACATGGTGCTGTAGTGACACTTACAGGGTTGTGCCACTTTGTGCCCATGTGGTGGTTTGAACTCTTGTGTGCTTTTTCATTAATAGTTTATCAAGAGTTAATGTAACTGTTTTTGCTGAGATATAGTCTTGGAAATGGACAGCATTAAAAATGCAGTTGCGTTGAATTAATTAGGTGTGCAAGACTGGTGCAGAAGGATCGGTGTTGGATGAAGCCAAGAATATCAACAAGTCCTTATCGGCTTTGGGCAACGTTATTGCTGCACTGGCAGATGGACAGGTGGTTGTCAGCAACAGATGCTTTTACAGCTTTGATTGTTGTAAAGTCATTTAATAATGATAATAATTGTTATCATATTAATAATCATCTTATAATCTTGTCACTGTTGAGAAAATCTCAAATTGTTGACACTGTCGGTCACCTGGTGGTCAGATGGATTGTGTCTGTACTCTGTATTATTGATGATGATAAATGACTTGGTCCACATTTCTGTTAGCTGTATGGGGGTCGTTTGCTATGAAAAAGGTATGGGGGAATTAAACGGTATGGCGTTGTGTGGAGACCGGGTGCCTCTCTTCCCTGGAGAGGGACTTCGCCCCTACCAGAAAATTTTTGAATTTTCTGTATCGAGTGTTCTGATGAGTAATTATTGCTTAATGCAGGTAAATGTAAAGGTGTATAATGACTCATCTTTAAAAATCGTGACTGTTATATGATAAGATGTTGGACTTTATTTCTGGACCACTTTAGCAACACATTTCTTCTACACTATATTTTCCTAGCATTCCTTTATTTATTATAACCAAGTTATCAGTTAGAATGTTATTATCTTTGCTCATTTTACCAGTGTCTCAGCTTGGCGCCAAGATGACATCATACGTAGAATATTTAATCAATAGAGTGTTTCATAATAGTCTAGAGTATTATATCCTTAATGTCACACAATGAGCTTTGTCGACATACATTCCTGGATATTTTGTTCATAAACAGTTGGGTTTACTTTTTTGGCCCATTCTGTGTATCTAAGTACTAAATTTACTTACCAGTTTGTAGTATAGCAGGTAAGTGTAATAACAATGTAATCAATTGTTAATTTTTATTAAAATAGTCATAAAACGTCTCTGGTGTGTTTTGATAGTATTTTACTACTCTCGTTAACAGTGCAAATCCTTACGTTTTTAAATGCTGCTGCTAATGTATTATTTATTTACTGTATAATCTGGTTAGCTAAAGAGTGTTTGATACAGGGTAGACATTGCCAGCAAATAGTTTTCATTTTACTAGTAACATGCTGTTAAGCACAGTTTGAGGATCAAAATTTTGAAGATTAATTATGAGGTTGACCTTTTTAGGTTACTGAGCCTGACTCGAGGCACAGCTAACATAGTGAAAGTGGTAATCTCAAGTACGTCTCAGGGTATGGACTCAGATGTGCACTTTGGAGTCATTATATTCCCTCTGCTTTGCAAAAAACAATCGCTGAGTTGTCGTCCTGTATCAGTTAGCAGCTCCAGTGATTCGTGAGCAAACCACAGCTCAGTGGCGGTTTTTCTTGTCACGTGCAGTGATCCTGTTTGTCTCTTTGCCCATCATAAAATTGTCTTAGCCATGATCAGCTGCACTGTGGGAGGAATGCTGATGGTGACTGGCAACTTTCGCTATTCACATACAACTTTGGAACAGAAAACTGAGATGGAATTGATTATTGGCAGCTGTGGTAATGATAAACCTTACCCCACAGGTTGTGTGCAGGCATCTGTCTATGATGCTGGTATATTGTTGCTAAATGCCTGAATGGCTTACATTTTGGTGTGGGTTGCCACAGAGAACTGATGCTTTGTATTACATGTGGAAACCAGCGTAAGTTTAGTTCTCAGTTAATAACACTGAATTTTGAGTTGCTATATCACATGTTTTTCTTGTAATTTCTACGCTGCAGGGTTTCATTCCGTACCGTGACAGCAAGTTGACCCGCATCCTGCAGGAGAGTCTGGGTGGTAATGCCCGCACGACAATGGTCATTTGCTGTTCTCCAGCATCGTACAACGAAACAGAAACCAAATCAACACTGCTTTTTGGCCAAAGGTATGTTGTATGTATGTATGTCATTGTACACTGGTACATCAGTTGCCAAACATGTTATTGTAGTTATTGTTTATGAAGCAGAAGCATGATGAGCTAAATTTTAAAATGTTTTTTATTGACTTTCTGCTACATAACACTGCAGTTATTGACCCTTTGTCAGTGTGTGCATAGCTTTACTTATTGGTTTAAAAGTATTACATTAAACCTGTAGCATGTGGTTTTGATCAGAGCTGAGGTCAGTTTTAGCCGACCATGGACGGTGTGGTAATGGTTTGGCTTATGCTATAGGTTTGTGTATGTCTAAACACGTCAAGTTGGTTTTGCTGTGAGATTTACCACAGAAAACAGCTATTTTGGTATTAGATGGGGGTCCAGATCTTGCAGTGGGGTGTTGGATTTAGAAAATGAGATGCACAAAAAACTAGTCGTGTTCAAGTTTTACAAGTTAACTTATGCGACAGTGATGCCTTTACTATGGAACGCTAATTGGAACTTATATAACTTTTATGTGCGACAGTGATGCAATGCAACGAGTTGGGTGAATTTATTTACATTTATGCCACTGTTATCCTACCCAGCAGTTGGTGAGCTATTGCGGCAATGTAGCTGAGTCGGTATATGTTGTCACTAGAGCGAAAACGATCAAGAACACGGTGATGGTGAACGAGGAGCTGACGGCTGAAGAGTGGAAACGTCGATACGAGCGCGAGCGAGACAAGTGTGCGCGACTGCGCGGTCTCATTGAACGCTACGAGGCTGAACTTGCTCGCTGGCGACATGGTCAGTCGTTTTGTATATCAATAAACAGTACTCAGTAGAATGCATACGACCGCCATACCACATTTCCATTTAGCAGCAGGTACTTTGGCCTAAATTTTCTAGCACCGTGCCATAAATGGTTATCCCAACTTCACTTTCAGTTTCCACATCAGTTAACTACTGGACTATGTGTGAATGTGATAAAATATCTGGAAGATGTTTGAGCTTTCCTGCCAAATAACAGACACACCGACAATGCAGTTCTGGCTACTACTATGTCCGTTTAATGGATGTATTTTTAGGTGAACCTGAGTCAACCAGTTCCCATTGGGTTTTCCGCCTCGTCCTGAAGAGAACCTCCGAGAATGGTGTGTTGATGGGCTGGATATCTTTCCTGCCTGTCAGCCATCGGTGTCAAAGCACTAATGGGAAAACACAGCACTCATCCAGTGATCTGGCCTCATGCTTACTTTATCCACCACTGGACTCCAGACGGAAGGGTTGTCGCTGCCTTTATGCCAGGTTTTTGATGCCAGTACCAAAGATATATAATTCTAAATGTGTTTTTTTATTATATTTTATAATTTATTTTATTTATCAACACTGTTACTTGGGTGGCAGGAAAGGCAGATATTTGATTTGTAAATATTTCCTCTTTTGAAATCTTCACTGGACATTTTAGGGACCTGGCTTAAGCTGCAATGTCCATCATGCTGGTTACAAAAATTGAGAGTAAGATTAGTGTTAGACCTTTGTATATTAAGACCAGTGGTTACATATATTAAGATTTGTACTAGGATCATATTCTCCTTGAATTACTGGTAGTGTTATTTTTTGTTTCTGATGCATGCAGGACATAATTTCCATTTAACAGGTGATAAGAAATGAGTGGGCTGTGATTATGTAGCCTTACGTATATATCTGCGAACATAACTTGTAGGGGAGGCGGTGCCGGAAGAGGAACGTATTGAGATGAAGGACTCGGCTGGTGATTCTCTGCTGAATGCATCCAGTTCAACACACAACCTGCCTCTGATTGCTGGCACACTGATGCCCGCTGCTTCAGCTGCTGCAGTGAGTGATGTAGAGCGAGCCACATGGCAGCAGGAGAAGGAGAAACTTTACCAGTTGCTCGATGACAAGGTTTGCTATAGCAGTTTTGTCTCTAAATCATTGCCTGTATTTTGTAGCATGTATTAATTTTTACTAAAGTGCCATACAGGCTTCGGGGCAGTAATGCGCCTTGATTTGTTTGTTGATTTTGGCACTATGTAATATTGTTTGTTTAATTAACTTCCTTATTTCTTCCTTCCTTGCTTTCTTCCTTCCTTATACTTTTTTTTATTTACCTCCTTACTTATTTACTTTCTGACCTATCTACTGCTTCGAGAATTGACCCATTCCGTTTCCAGGCCGGAGGTTGTAGGAAGCGACCAAACCGAACTTTATTTTTTTGTTAATTTTTTGTTGTAGTATATTTTGTTATGGATGTGTGTTTGCTTTTGTTGTGTTTGCTTTAGTTCGTCAGTACTAAAGCCAAGAGATTGGCTGCGAGGAACGTCTCCAAAATGACCTATTTTTTGTTGGGATGGACGTAAAACTTTAATGATTCTATCAGTTTGCACTAAAAGCTATGAGTTATGTTTACCTTGTGGCATGTGATTGGTTACCAAGAGATAAAGACCATTTCACAAATCTATGCAGATGTGGTATAGCTTTCACAGAGCTCACCACACAATCTCCAACAGCAGACCATGAATGGCAGTTTAAGTGCTTTGTCAGAAATGATCAGTAAGTTGAATCCTAAAGGAATACAGTAGAACTTAAAATACATAGTAAAAACAAAAGTTTTTTCAGTTTCTCTTTGTTGTAAAAGCCGCCGCTTTAAAACAGCAAATATAAAAATTTTGTCTGTAAATTCAACACACTGAAGCTATCTGTCATATTTTTATCAGTCCGTGGCCTATCATAATGTGAAAACTATCTGCTTTGCTTAGAATTTGCAGATAAAATTTTTTATATTTGCTGTTTTAAAATGTTGTCAAAGAGAAACTGAAACCAGTTTTGTTTTTACAATTTTTGTTGTTAAAATAGTAAGTGCAGTGTATGGCCGACATATCAAAGTTCTTTGAAGCAATATTTGTCACCTTGCCAAATTTACTGGTGATTTATCGAACAGTTGCAGAGATACTGCAGTTCAATGTCCTTTGTCTTGGATTCTTAAAAATTTGAACTTTTTACAGCCGATACGATTCAGAGAGACCATGTGCATCACCATGCCAAATTTTATGGCGATAAGTCCAACTGTTGCTGAGATACGGTGATAATCAGCACTCATTAGGTGTGTGAGTATGTGTGTTTGGAAAATAACTTGCCCCTTGTGGGCCTGGGGCAATCCCGGGAATCTCCTCCTCACTCCTTATCCATTCACTTTCCCACCTTCTACTTTATCTTTTAGTATCTTTTCCTTTTTTTTTCCTTTTTCCCTTTCTTACTCACTTCATCTGTTTTCTTGCTTTTCCATCCCTTCCCATTTTCTCCCATTCCGTTTCCAGGCCAGATGTTGTAGGAGGTGACTAAAACTGGCTTTAGTTTTTGTGTTGATTTTATGTTAAGGATGCATGCTCTTTTGCCATATTTGATTATCCCCACAAAAGCAAGAGAGTATGTTTTTACCGTCGTTGGTTAGTGTGTCTGTCTGTCTGTGTGTCATTTTATGCATCACAAGCAACAAGCATGGTGATGATTAATCGTACCCACAGTCTGCAAACGCGATGTACCTAAATGCCGAAATGGCCCCGAGTAAGCAGCACCATTGGGCAAGCTTTTGCGGGGAGTTGTACTCTCTCAGAGTACTTTCCATCTAGTTTAGTTTAGTCTTGCGGTGTGATAGTTCTCTCCCACTGTTGTAGGCGCTAGCGTGATAATTTAAATGAGCCTCTTGATCCCTTTCCCTTCTTGAGTGGCTGCTGAACAATAAGGTGGCCAAGATTGAAGTTAGTATATAGCTGGCCTTCCTTGACTGGATAGGAATAGCACTCCACCTCTGAACATTCGTCTCTGATATAGCCATATTTGTGCTGAAAAGGGACATTAAACTCCAACTAACTCGGTAAATAAGTTTCGAACAACATGACCTTTGACCTACGTACTCACATGGTGGTTCATCTTGACCGTGTCTGGGTGAAGTTCACAGGTCCGTGTTATAGATCACATCAAAGTTTATGGTAACAGGATGGAAAAATTTACCCGGGACATTTTCAGCTATGCATGCACATAATGAGGCAAGACGAAAGCACGGTCAGCTACGGAGCAGAACTGAATTTGAAACTGTAAATAAGTAATGGTGGTAAAAATTCTTTGTTGAGGTCTTTTGTACTGTAACGTCAAATGATGGCTTTCAGGCTGTTCATGCGGCTGTGAGTACTTATGATGATGGTGATATGTCGTCAGGACGACGAGATCAGCAGCACAACTGAGATGGTGCAGAAGCTGCAGGAGCAGATTGCCGAGCAGGAAGATCTGATAGCAGCTGCACAGCGCGAGCGAGATCAGGCACAGGCCGAGTCACAGCGCCAGCAGTCACTGAGTGAGTCGTCGATGAACGAGGTGAAGGAAGTTCTGCAGGCACTCGAGGAGCTGGCGTTGAGCTATGAGCAGAAGACCCAGGAAGTGCTGTCCAAGGACAAGGACAATGAGGCATTGACAGAAGAACTTACGAGGAAGAAGGTAACTAACTGTCCAGCTGTAGCACAGTTCTGTTCAGCATTTGCTGCTGTGCAGTTTGTAACAGTTCCTGTGTATAAATGACATTTAGTTATTCTGCTTCTGTGTATCGTCTCGTGTAAAGCAAATGTGTCTACTTCTCCATTATTTTCATTCATTTAAAAATTTTGCATCAAGCTTTTACCTGTTTGAAACAACTTTTAGGCCGCATTGCCTGCACATAGTGTGTAGATGTGGCCTGTTGCTACAGATGTCACACGTAGCATGGTCTGTCTGTCTGTCTTTCGATTTTTGGCACATGGGTGAGCTGTGCATAAACGGCCAAACGAATCAAGATACTGTTTGTGAGGCTGATTGTTGTGGATCCAGCAAACCATGCATTAGATGGGGTCAAGATCAGATGAATCCATTGGCCATCATGGGGGATGACAGGAGGGTGATGTGGCCTCTTGCCAAATTACTTTGGACATTTCTTTTACAGTTTGTTCTTATTGCTTCACATATGCCATTAGTTGAAATGTGCAGCATCGTGAACTTCTTGGGAGATGTTGGGCAACAGGATTATCAAAGCCATTATGTCTAGCATTGTCCGTATGCTTCATTCTGACTATGTTGGGGGAAGTAGCTGAAGCTGTCAGGAACTCAAGTGCACATGTCATACAGACTGGTGGTCTTTAGGTAGTCTGTTGCAGCAGTCTTTGACCATATTGTGGTTAGAGACACCTCAATGGCGTTAATGGACCTGTGAGATTGAGTGGCTGATGTCAATGTACAGGGCGAGCTTCACCTGATTGAGAGTGAGGTTACACAGCTGCGAGAGAGCAACATTCTACAGAAGAAGCGTCTGATGGAAACCGTCAGCAGTGTGCTCAAAGATTTGGCAGAAGTCGGCACTGTTTTTGGAGGAGAACTTAAAGTAATTCTTTTCATGCCTTGTGTTTTGCTGTTATTTTTACTGCAGATAGTACAAATTTTGTGTTTTAATATAATTGAAGTAATAGGCATGAATCAAAGATGATGCATATTTCATCCAGTTTGCCAGGTGGCGGCACCAGTCCGAAGTCAGACAAAATTGTTTGGTCAAGAGAACGAGGTGGGGGCATTGGGGTTGAAGTCTGCCGTCTCCAATTGCATCTTTTTTCGGGAAAAGATGGGGACAAAAGTGAAGATTGTGTGTACTGACACATGGCAGTTGCCTGTTGCAGAACGATTCTTCCAAGATGCAGCAAGTGTCTGCTGAGAAGCTTGATGAGGAGTTGACGGTTGCTCGTCTTTACATCAACAAGATGAAGTCGGAGGTGAAGAGCGTTGTCCAGCGTTGCAGCCAGCTTGAAGTGGCGCAGGTTGAAGACAATCAGAAGTTGGGCGAGATGGAGAAGAGCTTGTCAGACAATCGACTGCTCATACAACAGGTCTGATATGTGCAGGTTTCATCTAATTTCTAATGATGTGGACAGGACAATGTGGTTATTGTGTAGCGGAGTACATGAGGAATACCTTTGTTGGTATCTTTAGTGGGTGTGGGTTGTGTGTGACAGTGGGTGTGTTGGTCTGTTGTGGATAAACACCTAGGTCTGTTGAGTCACGTTTTGGTGTCAAGGTTACCACAGAACTTTTTAGTTACATGAAGTCTGGATCCACCCACGAAAAGGGACCGCCCCCAGAGGTGGAATGTTGGACTTAGAAAGTTTTTGGCTGGCTGATCATTACCCATGCCGGCTGTATAGCCGCTAGCATGGGTGGGGCATTCTGTCGCGTCTGTATGTCTGTCTGTTTGTCCGCACTCTAAAAGGAAAACGGCTTGAGTTATTAACACCAAACTTGGTACACTTATACTCTGTAGTAGTCGCTCGGCATGCATTGAATCAGAGGTCAAGGTCACATGGTCATGAAAACCGTCACGGTTGCTAGTGACGCGTGCTGCTACGGCCGTGTGCTGCTGCTGCTGGCGTGGGTCTACATGTCGATACGACTGCCTATGTTTTCTAGTTATGCCACTGTACTGATTATACTTTCGCCACCCGACACTGTTGGCCAAGGCATTGTGTTTTCGGGTTGTCTGTCTGCCACATTCGTCCGTTTGTTTACTCGTCCAGACAGATCTTGTTACCACGATATCTCATGAACAGCTTGAGCAGTCGAAATGAAATTTACAGGGAATATTCCTGGCCCCTGCCGATGACTTGATTAAATTCTAGAGGTTGGAGGTCAAGGTCACAGCAGGCCATGATGTGGTGAAAGCATCAATGTCAACGTCCAGCATCGAAGTCCATTTTCTAGTTTACAGTTTTAAGTCACACAGTGTTGAGCTTCTGTAGTGTGGCGTGTCATTCAGGTTATCAGTGTTAGCTCGTGTCACATTGTGGATTTCTCTTTCACCTCACAGTCCCAGAGATCCTTCTTAGTTAATTCCATCCATTTCGTATCCTTGTATTATGTTGCACTTGCTTTCCTAAATCTGCATTATTGCCTGATGTCCTAGCATCTGTCATGTGGCACATTATATACCGTTTCATACAGTCTTTACTGAATCTACTCCAAGCTGTCTCAGACTAAACCCGTGCAAAATCAGTTGTTGACTTCCATGATCTGTTTATCTCTTTCTTGACTACAGTGATGAAATTCTGCTCATGCATTCTGTTACATTCAACACATTGTTGTCCATGCTTGTCCCGCATTCAGTTTTTCTGATTATTTTGATGCCGGCTGGCCTAGTTATGGAAGTGTCTAGTTTGCAGCTCAGTGTCTCAGTTGAGTTGTATGCTGCTTGTTCGTAAATGTCAGTTGTACGCTTGATTGGACGTGTATTTGTCATTACACTGCATAATTGTCCAGCATGAAGCAAAGATGAAGTCGCTGTCAGAGACAGTGAAAGATGGAGATCAGAGGAAACGTCAGCTGGAGGAGCAGATTGATCAGTTGAATGAAGAGTGTGCTAAGCTGTCTGCACAAGGTCATGTGATTCCTTGTTATTAGGGTGACCGTAATATGGGTGCCAGTGCGAGCCATCGTGGGTCTGACTTGTGGGTCTGGGGGAGCGTCGTAAGCTCCCCCAGCGGGGTCCTGGATGGAGCTCCGGCCGCCAGCGAATTTTTTGTATAGAGTAATAAAATCTGAGCTAATTTTTGGCCACCGATGCATAAACATACGGCTGCATAGATAGGCAAATCAGGACAGATCCGGGACGCCAATCCAAAAACGGGACAAATGGGCGTTGTGGGAGAACTGCGATTTTTTATGGGACGTCATTAAAAATGGGACTGTCACAGAAAATCTGGGACGGATGGTCACATTACTTGTTACGTCCCGAGAATGGCGGCTTAAAGAGAGCAGTGCCCCTTTCATCAAGAGTCTGGTGATGGATGAAGGAAGGCTGAGGCGAGGCCACTGCCTAGTGTTATTGCATTGTGGTTCCCTCAGTGTTTTGACACTGATGGTTGTGTTGCAGGAAGGACATCCGGCCCATAAAACTGCTGTTCCACTAATTCCCAGAGATACTGTTGTGAAACCAGGTGTAGGAGGAGGACCCGGCTGACCCAGGTTTACCTGGAAAAGTGACCATTAAATGACAGTAGTAGTTACGATATGATAAGGTATATTCATGTGCGCTGAAAAGCTGACAAGATGGCCAGCTTAATCTAGTGCACGGTACAGAAACGAAAAAATAAGGAAAAAACAAAACTGAGTAGCTCAGAAGAAATGTTCCAGTCAATAATCCGTGAAGGCTGTTCAGGAGGAAGAAGTGAATCTATGGGGTTGGATTTGTGAAACAGGTAGGTTTAAAGCTGGGGGTGAAAGGGAGTTATGGATGAGCTGAGTGGTGAATTGAAATAGGAAGAAGTGATGGGTGAAGGAATAGGTGAGTCCGAAATGGAGGAATTAGTACAAGAATGAAGTTGATAAAGTGATAACGGGAGTTAATTTCAGAGACACAGTGAAGCATAGTACTATTAGTGATTCTTGCACTGTTATCATGCAGTTTCAAGAGTGCATTTTTGTGTTATTTTTAATTTAACTGTGTTGAAATTTCCATTTGATGCTTTGATGCTGTTGGTTGGGCCTGTAAACTGCTGAATCTGAAATCCAAAAATCTGAAATGCTTCTGGGATAACGTGTCTGATGTCTAGTCACTACAGAATGTTAGGTCAGCTAAGCAGAAATGGGACAGTGGCGAATGAACGATGCTGAGCAAAAGTCCTCATGTTGGATATTTTTTTGTGCAGGTGAGCTGTATGCATCTCAGCTTGCCGAGAAAGACAAGAAGATGGACCAGATTGCATCGGCGCAGCAGATGAAGGAGGCTTTGGAACGACAGATGGAGTCGCACCGGGAGCAGCACCAGCGTCAGCTGGCCGAGCTGAGACATGAAATCACCGAGAAGCAGAACGTCATTAGTGAGATGACTGAGTGAGTGCATTAAACACTGACACCAGTTTTTCGTCTAAAATGTTTTTATGCCCGAAAATCAAAATCACAACAACACCCGCAAAACCCGTTTTACTGCCATAATACGGGTCATTCTTTGTTAGTCTGCACTCCTAGTTAACAACTGGAGGACTTTGTTCTAAGCAAAGTTACTGCCCACATGCTCTTGCTCATAGCAACTAGCATATTCAGATTAGGCAGAAAATGCTATGATACTCTCATAACAACAGTATATGATATGTTATCAAGAAACTTAGCTATCACAGTAGGATAACATGACGTGCTATGTCAGTTAAAATACTATCAGCTGCTACATTACTGTATGAAAAATTACATTTGAAAAGGTTTGCAGTAGGTGAATGTCACTTCTATTAGTGTTCTGTAATCTTTCACCGGTTCCAAGTTACTACAACATTTGCGGTGTATGTGACTGCATGTGACCTTGACATGTCCTTCATTTTCAATAAGACAGTTGAAATTACTAGTCGAATGCACTTTCTGATTCACGCTAAAGCATATTGTAGTTTATGCATGCTATATTTTACGAGGTATCGGAGCTATAAATCTTTTAAACAGCAAAAGTAAGCTTTAAGGTCATTGGTGTTAGTTCTGTTCGATAGTCTTGCATAGAAACTGCATCTCTATCTTGTACTTTTTCTAAGACATCATCGGCTTTTTCCCAAAATTTAAAGAGCACATGTGACCCTGGGCACCTTCCTTTTTGAGGTAACCTATCATGCATTATCAGTCTGCAAACCGAATTTGAAGTACCTAGTTTCACCCATTCCAGAGATATGATGGGGCCCGACAATTTAGAAATGGGCCACATGGCCCTTACCACGCCCATTAGAGGGTAGTTTGTCATCCCAAGGCTAACACTTAATATGGTCTACCTGTACCTGTGTACGAAACTTGATGACTCTGGCTAAGTCCGTTGTGAGTGGGTCTTCAAAATTTAAAATGGGTCTCGTGACCCTGACCACACCCCTTTCAAGGCTACTTTGTCTGTAAGCTAGGACTTGCTGTGATCCACCTACCAAGCAGATTTGAAGTCTCTGACTCCGTGCATTACAAAGATATGAAAGGTGATACAAAGTGTAGAAAATGGCATGGTTTGGGATAGTTAAGTGTCTCTCAAGGTCATTGAAAATAGCGCTGTTTGATAGATTACATAGGAGTTCTTATTAGCCTTGTATAGTAAGTGTCCCTATCTTGCAGCATTTCTGAGATATATTGGTGGAAAATAGCTGATTTTTACTTATCCCACCTGTATTTTATGCCATATTTGGGAGTGACCCCGTTCGAATTTCACCAAGATCTTTGGCGCCAAGTAACTAGACTGTGGCTATCATACAGCATTGTTTCTGTGATGTTGCATTTTGGTAGAAGATCGACTTGTGATGGCAGACGGATGGACAGACACAAGCACAACATTTACTATGCTAGCATAGTATATCATGCAGTAACAGTTTTTATTTGTTAATGTTGGCAGTTTGTTAAGGTATTTATACATATTTAATGCATCGTATTCGTTTGTTGGTTTATGAACAGCAAACTGTTTTGTGGTGTTTTGAGCACTGCTGATGTGTCTGTTTAGTGCTAGTCAAAAGCTGCAGTTGGCTCAAGACCGTCTCATGAAGGACAACGAGCGGCTGAAGCACGATGAAGCTGAGAAGTCGAGTCGACTGACGGAGCTGACAGCCCAGTTTGATCGACGAGAACAGGCTCGGCAGGACTTGCAGGGCCTTGAAGACACTGTTGCTCGTGAACTGCAGACTCTACACAACCTACGCAAGTTGTTCGTCCAAGACCTTCAGGCTAAAGTGAAGAAAGTATGCATTGTCTTCCTGATATGAGTATACGGAGTGTTAGAATAAAAAATACTTCATAGAGTTTTGTCATTATCTCCACAACAGCTGAATCCAGTTTTGCAACACAGAATTTAGTCATCACATTTGTGGTACTGGCGTCGGAGGCATAAAGGGAGCAGTGGCCCTTCTTTCAGGAGTCTCTAGTTGATGAAGAAGGGATTATACCCGGCGACTGGTTAAGGTAAGTGCTTTGTGGTTCCCTCAGTGCTTCGACACTGATGTTTGGGTGACAGGAAGGATATCCGGTCCGTATGAACCCCCGTGCCGTTAGTTCTCAATGGTACTCTTCTGGATCAAGTGGAGAAAGAAGACTGAAGGGGAACCAGCTGAGCCAGTTCAGCTGAAACAAATAGCCACTAAATGGCGGTTGGTTATTTATTGTTCAGTTATCATGTGTATACATTCTGGCCAGTTTTCATGGAGGAGATTAGTAGGTATAACAACCAGACTGATGGTGTTTTACAGTGGAAGAGTTATTATTTCTTCACTGAATGTGTTACGGATTCACCCAGGTTGTTTGATGTTACTGGAAAGTCGGGGAATTGGGGAAGTGAGAAGATAATATGGGAATTTTATTACCATACAATGCTATGCTAGCACGGTATATGCTATCGCCCTGTGTCTGTCTCACATGTCAGAGTTCTACAAAAACTGCTGCATGTAGAATCGTGCAAACAACGTCATAGGATAGCCATAGCCCAGGGACTCTTGTTTTCTGATGCCAAAGAATTTGGCGAGATTCCAGTGGTATCACCCGTAACGGGGGTACTAAATAGAGGTGGGGTAGGTTAAAGTCGATGATTTTCAACCAGTTATCTTGCTGTATCTCAGAAATGGTGCAGGTGTTATTTAATTTTGTTTAGCTGTATATTGCATGCAGAGTGTGACAGATTCGTAAGCTCAGGTAACTAATAAGAGACGTGGTGAATGACTGCTGTGGTTCAGAGTGGTCGCGTTGAAGATGAAGATGACAGCAACTTAAGTGTTGAGGCTCAGCGACAGAAGATCATTTTTCTCGAGAACAATCTTGACCAGCTGACGAAAGTCCACAAACAGGTTACCAGTGTTTTTTTAGTTTTAGGTTTTATTTTAGTTTCAGTTTTAGTTTTGAGACCTTAATTTGTTATATTTTATGATAAACAGCATTGTAATATCAGTTTGCATGTGTCAGAATGTTATGTTACTGTCAGTAATAATCATGCTGTGTCCTCATTGTTACTAAACAGTCTAGCAGTCTAGCATTGAAGGATGGGCACAGGCATGGCATCTACGGCTTGCTCACTGCTAGTAACACAAGGTTAGGAGCCATCCATAAAGGACGTCCACAAAAAATTTGTAATTGTTAACCCCCTCTTCCTTGTCCGCTATTTTCCGCATCTGGATGACCTCCTCCCTCCCCCATGCGGACGTTTGCTTCCACATACATCATTGACTGTCGAATACAAAAGAACTCGTTTTTGGACAATAAACGTGTCAGATATTTATTAATACTGATTAAGCAGCAGACATGCAGTCCTCCTGTGTAATGTTAGAAGTGTTCAGTCTGTTCAGTAGTATCTAGGGATGGACGGATAGTGATTATCTGCCGGATACCGGATTCGGTTAACCGGCGTCTAATATCCGGCCGGTTCCGGATTCGGATCCGGATTTTTGATGTAACTTTCCCACTAGTCTATACCTATAAAAATACAGCAAAAATCGCGTCCAGTGCTTTATTTTTTCTGTAATCTTCAGTCTGCAGTGATTGCATTGCGCTTTTGCATCATCCTCCTGTTTGACTGAGAAATAACTCTAAATTTTACTCCTGTGATTTTGTGCCATTACTGACAATGTGTATATGCTACTGTCGAACTAACGAGAGAAATGGTCACAAATGTACTGCTGAGACAAGTGAACCAGGACTAGAGTTCAGTAAATAGATACCACTGTGAACTGGTAGGCCGCCCAATAAAACGGCAGTCACTTGCGGGTCACGTCATTCACGTAGAGATTAGATTTCTATTTGCGTATTTCTCTGAAGCATCAAGTGTCAAGACAACATGTGGCAACAGCGTCTCTTGCATCAAAGTTATAAAGCGTAGACATTAATCGTCGGGCAGTGGGCGAGCAGGGAACCTGATCGGCGGCTGCTGCAGTTGGCGCCAGAACACACTGCAGGCGGCCTGCTACATCAATCGACATGCTTCATCGGCAAATTTTCGCGGCTGATACCAACTGTTAATTGCACAGTGACATCGTCCTTAGTGCAGAACGGGGTACTGTAATTCCTGAAAATCCGACCCGTCGTCCCACATACTATTCGGCCAGAGACGGATTTCACCAGTTAGTGGAGAACTGGCCGGATCCGGATGGCCGGGTCGGATAGTATCACTAATCAGTCTCGACAAAAGCTGACTGTAGCCAGTCGAACAAGTTGCGCACTACAGGCAGTCTGTCATTAGCGTCAGACACAGTAGCAAGAGCCGCTAGAGATGGATGGCTTGTGGCTGATTTGCCTCTTAATGGATGCATGGGCTTCATGCCACAGACCAAGGAGCCACAGACAGCAGACGCCTAGCGACCTGAGTGGTACATTTAGTACAGCCACAGCTGTCACTGTAGGTGTGACAAGAAACACGGCAAGCCTTTGTGCAATGCTGAGTTGCAGACGTCCGCATGCTATAAAACTCCCTTTCCCCCCTTGTCCGCATTTGTCCACATC
>Ga0209363_1000401_pt1 | contig 16438 bp, 8 predicted proteins | sample WorMetexBAHAMAS3_FD_187385 | JGI IMG/M metagenome (GOLD analysis project Ga0209363, IMG submission 187385) | Marine gutless worms symbiont microbial communities from Max Planck institute for Marine Microbiology, Germany - Inanidrilus exumae... | ecosystem: Host-associated > Annelida > Digestive... | reverse complement strand
ACTGTCAGTGCCTTGCATCAGTAACACTGTTGTTGGCTCAGTATGGGCTGCCGACTGTAATGTGCTCTGATTTATTTGTTGATTCTGGCATTATATAAATTGTTTGTTTATTTACATAACTTCCTTCCTTACTTTCTTCATTACTTATTTGCTTCCTTAGTTATCTACATCTTTGAGAATAGGCTCATTCTGTTTCCAGGCCAGAGGTCATAAGTGGCGACCAAACCTTGCTTTAGTTTTGTGTGTTTATTTTGTATTGTTTATTTTGTTACGGATACATGTTTGCTGTTGTTATGTTACATTTAGTTTTTTAATACTCGGCCAAGAGATTGGCTGGGAAGAACATCCCCAAAACAATCTATTTTGCGTCGGTTGGGACGTCAAACCTTAACTCGATCAATCAATCCTTGGCCAGCTGTCATATAAAGCAACCAGACCTGGCTTTAGTTTTTAATATTTTATTTGTGTTATGGTGTATTTCACTTTGTTGGTGCAGATCTGATTTTGCTTTGATGGGTTTTGGTTGAGAAGAATGTCTCAGAAATGGCCTATTTTTGTGTTGCATGCTACATAAAACCTTAATCCAGTCAGTCAGTGAATTGACTATGTAGGATAGTGTGCAGTTTTTGTAATAAAAATAATAACTGAATTATATTTGCGTTATAATCAATTCACAGTGCATTTTAAACCAGTTGCAGCAATGGCCATGCATTTTTAAACGATATGATATTGGATGCATGGCATAAGTATGTAAGAAGCTTGTGATTATGTACATTTTCTAGTGGTTGGCCTTGTGTGGAAATAACTGTTTTTGTTTGTTGAGTTGACTTGAATTGGTTGTTGTTTATTTCAGCCGTTTAATGCAACACGTATAAACGCATCCGCCATAAACGAACGCGTCAGTGTGCTTGAAAAAGAGAATGGCTCGCAGGCTATTGGAAAGGCGGGGTTCTGGGAAGAGTTTGAGGTTGTGAAGCTACGTTGTTTTCATCAGTTGTCATCACTATTATCATTGCTGTTTAGCATTAATTAGTTGTTATTCAATTTATGTCGGTTACAGAATGATACATATCAGGCTAGAAAGCACCGATGTTTCAGAGGAAGTGTGCATATTATTATTATTTGCCCGAAGGCCTACTGACGAATAGTGGATTTGCTCTATGGGCCCAAAGAACGGCCTTCGTGCGTTCGGCTATAACTCTGCCGAAAGTGAACCGATTTGGATGAAATTTGGAACATTGTGAACCAAATGTTGGGGGCTGACCCTGGCAGATTTTGGGCGCAATCCGCTCAGTGGCGACAGTTTGAGAGGGAGCCGAATTGTTTTTGTTATGCGAATAACGTACGGTTTCAGAGATTTTCCGTTAGAAAAATTTTATGACATGTCAACAAAACAATGTCGATCGGTGTCGCCATGTAAACTTTCGGAACAGCTGAATCTGTATTGGTACTGCTGCAGAAAAGAAAGTGATTCATCTTGTGATATTTCATTCATATGCACTGATGTTATCGAAATATGCTTCTATACAGTAGTTTGGTGGGCCTGTTTTGTTGACAGCAACTTCAGCAGCTCGAGTGTCGTCACTTGTACAGTCGAACAGAAGGACAGAAACCAGAAAATCGAATAAAAAACAGATACAAGAACATATTACCTTGTATGTTCTCATTTTTTTGTACTGTCAGTTAAAATATTATTTTTCAATGTTTTCAGAACAGCAGTGCACTACTAGGTTTTTTGGAACTTGTGTTACGATTTTGTCAGTTTTATGGATTTCTCCGAATTTTTGATGAGTTAATGGAAAATAAGTTGATTATATATGTTTGCTAGCTATAAGTGGTTATATTTAATTTCTGTTCCTTAATGTGGCTGACTATTTTTGACTTATACTTTGTAGTTGTAGATTTTGTTTATCAACTCAGTTGCTGTTGCAATAATGTTTTGCCAAAATACGTACATGTGGTGCTAAATGGCAAAAGACATCAGCACCAGTGGGCCTAAAATGTCTGATTATTCTTGGGCTCCTCCTTTGACAATGAGGCACAGTCAGTCTATAAATGTTACTGCTAATTTTGTAAATTTCAGTTGATCACACGCGAGTTGTACTCAAGGACGATGATCCAGACGTTCCTGGTTCTGACTACATCAACGCCAACTACATATCGGTAATTTTATCTCTTGCTATTGTAATTAATCAGAAACTTCATGCTTCAGAGAGTAGTTTATTTTTTTGCCATTTTTTATTCTTGCAAAATTTGCATTGTTATGTAACCCTTAAATGATTCGACATCTGACCTATAAAATTCCTTCTGTAATAGTAACGTGCCTTATTTGGGAGTTTAGATTTAACGTGGAGTAACTCTATAAAAAACGATTAAGCGCAAACTGAAAAATAGTGTGTATGGGAACGGAAGTTGTTTTGAACATTTGTACTTAAGTCAAAACAGATGACGGTGATAGGAGGCATCAGTGCTTGTAGGAATTTGCCCGTTTTGTTACTGACAATTTGTGGAGATGATGCATAATTGCATATACTTAGAACGAATACACAGAGAATAAAAATTAAGGGGCAACTGCCTAACATGCGTTCAACTGAAAAACAGCTATTAGAATAGTGTGTGTATCTGCACACTGGCAGTTTTTGACTGTTTTGTGACAGTAGGACGTGCGAGTTCTTTAGCATAATTTCTGTGCTTTGTCCACTGCTGATGTTTCATATCAGAGGCAGGACCACTTAAATCATCAGTAAGAATTTAATTATTAATTTACAAAAACAGTAACTCCTTTATAATGGCACATTTTCCAGGACAACCCGAGTGTGCCAGTACCAGAAAAAGTATTCTCTCACTCAGTCACAGCCTATCTTTTTGGGTATTGTACGATGTCCATAATTTCCTCCATTTACCTTGGTCCATAGTAAATGAAGGAAATTAATTGCAGATATTAAATTTATGTGTTAGTTAATTAATAATGACTTCTTACTATTGTTTTTTTCTGTCCCATGCCCATGTCAGACCCTTCTGATTCATTTCCCGTTATCTCATAATACCTCCTGTCATCCACTCCGGCCTTATCTTGCCATCTCTACAGAACCATAACTGGATGGCTAAGATTCAAAGACGTGCTATTTTATAATGTACTACCTGATACCAAGCTGATCAGCTGATCAACAAATGGACATTACTGCTGATAGAACCCCCGTGTCTTGGCCACATTCTGTCAGTGTTACATCGACATTTCTGATGCCAGTTCAGTGCTCATGAGTCGGCTTTGTCTTCGTTGCTGTAGATGGACCATGGCCGATCTGCTTCGCCGTCGCCATCCAAGTCATACATTGCGACACAGGGCTGCCTGCAGCAGACGGTTGTCGACTTCTGGCGGATGGTCTGGCAGGAGAACTGTCAGATCATTGTCATCGCGACGAAGCTCGTCGAGCGTGGCAAGGTACTTGCAGTTGTTACCACATTATTCTCAACCATTTCTGCTTTCAGTTGTGGCTGCTGAGCCAATTTTCAGCTATCCAAAGCAGTTGCTGAACTTCTGTGTTGTTTTCAATCAGTACGGTTCGACTGTTTAACGCAAAGGCAAGAACTGAATTTCAGTAGTAAGTAATAATATCACAGTTTAGTAAGTAGTAATGTAAGTTTTAGTCGAATCTGGCGGTAAATGACACAGACTTCTGTGCATGTACTACCACGCAGCCAGTAGTCTCAAACCATTGACCCCAATCAGGAAAAATCACCTGCTTGCATTATTTTTTCGTGATCTATGGCTGGACTCCTCAGGGAGGCGTGTCAATCCCTGTATCTTTATGCAGTATGTCTCAAAAAACGAAAAACAAGACTTCTGATGACAGTCTAATGTATTGTTTGTAAAATAATTTTTGTTCTCGTTATACTTACGGCTAACTGAGTTTCATAATTTTACTTACAGTTTACTTACAGTTAATGAATGCATGATATGTGAATAAAGGCTAAAAGTGGAGGTGATTGTCATTGTAGGGTAAATGCGTAAAGTATTGGCCAGAGGCCCCGGAGTCTATGAAAACGTACGACGTCTTTCAAGGATCACTGACCATAAAACACCTTTCAACGACATCAAATACAGACTACGACCTACGAGAGTTTGAACTGACAAGGACAGAGAAAAAGGTTTGTATGTGTGCACTGGATATTGACACCGTGATCCTGCTAAAGATACATTCATAAATGTAAATTTCTATTTGTAACTTTAAAGTCCGTTTATTTGTTGTTCAAAAACAAAACTAGATGGCTGTATTGTGTTGAATGAACACAATACAGTATTCGTCTGAAGCGGCCGCTATATGTAATAGGTCTTTTCCTGGGCCCACCTGAATTCTCAATGCAAACAGTGTCTTGATCGCTTCAGAAGTTTTCGCAGGGCTCACTAGGTGACAGACTGACAGACCACGCTATTCGGTCGTTTACAATAGGTGGCATCTGCCTGCTGTGTGGTGTAATAAAAATAATTGTAGCATATCTAGACTCTTAGACACTGGTTTCCATGCTTGTATCGTCATACGGTGTGGAATCACACGCTTAACTATATACACTTCCTTAACATAAGTCCAGTTAATGCTAAATTTACTTCATTTTCCTACATCCATCAATATATATTTCTTTCTTTGGTGACATACGCCGTTGCCATAGTAACATTATCTACAAAGTATTATTCTTCCCATTAATTGTCCAACCCACAGTAAATGCAATATAGACTAACATTAACTATGTTTGTCGTAATTTAAATGTGTTTATTTTAAATTATTTATAATGAATAAAAAGTAGACAAAAATGCATCGCCCGATGTGGGAATCAAACCCGTGACCCTCACATTAAGGGTGTTGATGTTCTACCGATTGAGCTAACTTGGTTTCTTATGTGAGCCTGTACATAAAACTATAACAGTCTATTACAGTTCAACTCAAATGAAACTGAAACAAAATTACAGTCAGCTGCTGCGTCGACAAATATGTTATTAATTTAGTTTTGTTTCAGTGTCTGCACGTATGAAACAAGCTGTTTTACTTATTGCATTCGATGAGGCATAGTCTCACGTGACTCATTAGTCGATGGTGATTGGCTGCTTGTGACTGATGTAACCTGTATCCGTACGATACAATAATGATACATAGTTACGTACGACGCGAATAATTTGAGGGTGGGCTTTTTATGGAGCATACAACCAAGGAGAATGATTTTGAATAGATTCTAATGGTAAAATGGAAACTAGACATCCCACAGGGGATCATTTGTTAGTAAATTTTCGGCGATTTAAAGTTGCTAGACCTGGAAATGTTGTAAGGAATTTTTGCATTTTTTGAAAAACTACCTATTTCAAAAAAAGATCTCTTACGGTAAAATTTTCCCAATTCTGTTGCAAAAGCTTTTACTGCCTCACCAATCAACGTTGTTGCGTTGAAATGTTGTAGAATTGGTCTGACGGGAAATCGGTGAAATCGTGCTTTATTCACCTCACAAAAAAAATTCGGCTGCCTGTCAAACTGTCACTACTGCATGGATTGTGCCCAGCATCTGCCAGGGCCAGCCCCCAACAATGTGCTCACAGTGCTCCAGATTACATCCAAATCGGTTCACATTCGGCGCAGTTATAGCCGAACGCGTGAACACCTTTTTTGCTTTGTAGAGTATTTTCATTATTCGCCCATATGCTGTTGTGTAGAGTTTAGTAAAGTGTACCAATCCAAACTGTCAAATTGTCGTGTATCTTCTAACCGAAAAAAACAGTTGGGCTTAAGCGAGTGTAAATATGTTTTGGAAAACTAACTTTGGAAATCCTCATTCACTATCAAATTTTTTACCATAGATTGTTTTATTCCTAAGTTGCAAAACGGTGCCATTTTGTTAAATTTTGTAACAAAAAGATGACGCTTGTAATACTGTTGTGATAATACTGTTGTACCACTACCACTTCACAGATATTCATCTGTCAGATGAATATATGTTGAAGCCTATAAAAACCCCGCTGCAGTTATTGCAGGAGTGACGTTCATTATGATATCAGCTGCCCAAGAACGGGGACAAGCTACAATATAGCCATTCTTTGGATGCTGCTACAACTATATGGCACTCAGTGGACCGTATATACTCTTACCACGAGGCACTAACCCTGACCGTAATGTTTCTTAATTTAGTCAACTCGTGTCTGGTCCCTAGTCTACCTATTCCCCAAATGTCATGAAAATCTACCCGTAACTTATACATTGAGTACATTCACACAATCGTTGTGTACGTGAAAGGAGGCGGGTGATGATGAGGAAGATACAGAGGAGAAGAATGAAGTCACGACGACACGCACTGTTTACCAGTACCACTTCACATCGTGGCCCGACAAATGGGTGCCAAAAGACCCTGGCCCTGTGCTGAACTTCCTTGACGACATCAATGACAAACAGGAGAAGATCGACGATGCTGGGCCAGTAGTGGTCCACTGCAGGTCAGTCATTCATTGTTTATTTCGGCCTCGTTCGTCACCGGGTCACACACAGATGCATTTATGACTAATCAACCACGCTGCAGCAGTGATCACTGCCACTGGTCGCTACCCAAAAATTGCCACAAAATGCGGCAGTACGTTACTGAGCAGCCAAGCTACTGGCAGACTAGCCAGTCACAGCATAGTAAGTAAATTACTGCAGCTCCATAACCAGTCGTGTGCAGCTCAGTAACTAATCATTGGACATATGTCAGTTTGCCGCATTTCTGTTTATGGACTCGGCACATTCAAAACGAGACGAGTTCTACGGAACTGTCCAGAGTCTTATATTTTATGTTTATACATATTTTTGTATCGTATACATTTTTATATCGTTGCAGTGGAGCAACGGGTAGAGGTTGGACTTGCAATCAACAGGTCGGGGGGTTCAAATCCTACTTGGAGCAAAGCTGTGTAACAACCTTGGGCAAGTTGTTCACACCTATGTGCCTCTGTCACCGGGCAGTATAACTTGGTAGCGGCCAAGGGGCGGTGATGCTCTGCGGCTGGGAAGGTAACCGCAGACCTAGCAAAGACCGGGTGAATGACTTATAGTCACCTGCGGACTGACTGCTTGTACACTGGGATCAGCTCCAGGCCCATCGCTCAGTAACAAATATGGGAAGCCTTTTTCTACATTTCATCGTAATTATTTTAAAGATAATACTATAAATTTATTTTTGTATGTTTAAGTTTTTATTTATTTGTAGATATTTGTGGCAGCCATTTTAGTGGCAATCTTATTGGTAACTTCAGGTTAAAGTTGACCAATGATGTCTCGCTGGGGGTCACACGCAGACACAGAATCCAGTTTGACAGCTATTTTACACATCAGTGTGAATTTGCCACTTAATTTCCATGCTCCTGGAACCGACCAAAACTTCTCATATCCTCCCTGACACAACCCAGTGATGTCTTTCTCAGCTCTTCCAGCATCTAGTCCTTTCTGCTGCCATTTTTCGTACAGCATATATTACTAACTGGAGTAAGTAGTCTTTGTTTAGTTCTGTGGCTTTATTGTCACTTGTGAGTATATCAGTACTGAGTAGATTCAGCTTATGGTAAATCGAATTGACTGTGCTTACGTTTGCTGTTTAGTGCTGGCATTGGTCGGACTGGTACATTTATTGTCATTGATATGATCCTGAATGAAATCAAGAGACATGGTTTGCATTTTTTGGCTTTCATAGAAACGTTTTTGTTGGTTGGGAAGGCACCAGCCATACTCTTTACACAGGTTTTCTGACACTGGTATACAGTAATTGATGTAAGCTGTATTTTAATTTTTTTTTTGGGAGGGGAAATGCTGTTTGACTGCCCATCTTGAAACCAGGACAATGCTGTGAAAGAATTAACACAGTGGTATCCAGTAGTGATTTGAGGGGTGGCTGGTGTAAAGAGAGCAGTCCCCCTTTCTTCAGCTGTCCAGTAGAAAGGATAAGGCAGTGGGTGATTTTGAGTTTTTCGGTGATTTGACAAGGTGGCCATTAGGGCATCTGGGTTGTAAAAACCTTTGCCACTGTACACAGAGGTTCTCCGGAACAGTTTGTGGAAGAGAACGGAGCAGAAATTGGTGAATCCTGGTTCACCTAGAGTACGGCCGCTAGAACAGAGGTGGTGGATTTGTAGAAACTGTTATTTCACATCTACTCATGATGCATTATGCTTAGTGGTCAATCATTACCCTCCTTGTTTTGCTTTTTTTTTGCTAGGAATATCTTCATGTTTATTCGTATGGAAGTGAAAAGCTGGATTTGTACAAAATACAATTCAGTATAACTTAACAGAAATAGCACAAACAGTGTCCAGTAGAACAAGGCGTTATGTCACAACAAATTTATTAGTGATTAATCAATCGCAGTGATCGAGGCAATATGGTAAGAATGATTAGCGAAATTTTTCAGTTCTAATCGGGAGAGATTTGAATGCTGTTTTTGTGCATCGCAGTCTCTCGGTGAAGGCTGGATCTATTTGTCCAGCAGCAGGTAGTGCAGGCTGTCGTGTTGTGTTCAGGTCTGGAGTGTGAGATTGATATACAGAAGACCATTCAGATGGTTCGGTCTCAGCGGTCGGGCATGGTGCAGACCGAGCTGCAGTACAAGTTTGTCTACCTGGCCGTCAAGCATTTCATGGACACAGCACAAAGACTAGTTGAGGAACAGGTAACAGTGAGTCAGAACCATGTCTGGAAAAGTCCTTATGGTTAACTGCCATTGATAAGTTTCACTAATTACAATAGAGGTGATGCACAAAAGCTGGACCTGTGACCACTCTGGGTCAAACAAAGAAGAAAATGTTTGCATAGAATGAAGTCCATCGTTAGGGAGCTCATCCCCTTTTGCTTTGAGCCAGCGAGGGTTGTTAGACCCAGTTGAGCTAGCATGCGACCGACATTGGCCAAGTGGCCAGCTCAGTTAGAAGTCAGTTTCTTTAACCAACTAGATCAGTATGCCAGCCGTCCTGGAAACAGGGTCTACTGTTATGCAGAACTCGCTGTTTGTTCCCTAGCGGTGGCCTAACCCATTGCCAGTACTCACTGCACCCACCTATGGAGGGATGGCTAGGCTGAGTTGGCCCAGGTCTGGTTATGTATCAAGGTGGTATGCCTGCCTGAAGATGGTCATCCATCTCAGTACTGACCAGACTTAACATAGAGTAACGTTGCTGATACACCCAATGCCGTTACCACTCTGCCTAACCACAATACTTATGCCCATAATTTTGCCAGATTCGGACTGATTTTCAAAATTCTTTCACTTTCAGGCTCTCCAGTAAAGTTTTAACTGCAGATCTCACCACACCTAATTGTGTTGCTACGCTACATTGTGAAATACTTGGCATATTCTTGACTAAATGGTCGTGTTCGAGGTTATGGCTGAGCTCTGTAGTGTAGTACGCAGTAGTAATATGCTGATGTCGGTATAGTAGTTGCTGTCTGTGGGGCTGCACTGTATGGGCTTCAGAGTTGTAAAACGCTCTGATTCATGTTGTTGATTCTGGTGCTATATACATCGTTCATTTATTTAATTTCCTACTTATTTGCTGACTTTGTTAAGAATAAGCCTGTTCTATTTCCTGGCCAGAGTTCGTAAGTGGCGATTACGTTGACTCTTCGACGGAATCGACCTAATAAAACCGGTCTCAGTCCGTACGTCCGTCCGTCCACAAAATGTTTCTTTGATTTCAATATGAAAATTGGCATGTAGGTAGAGGTTGATTGGTGATGCATGACGGTATGCAGTATGATCCAATCGAAGGTCAAGGTCACAAGCCCTTCAGAGTTGGAAATCCTTCCATTTTCAAAAGCTATCTCCTCCGCCATTTACACTGGGAGCTGGTAACTGACCACTGACTAGGGCATAATATTTAAATTTGATCCGGCCAAATTTTTATATTTGGCCTAGTTTTTGCATCACGTGACTTTCAAGTCTGCACGGTCCATCCGTTGCACAAATTCGACCATCAGTCAGTCCTAATTTATTGTGTATGTTTGGGTCGACTCCTACAAGTCTCAAATGTCCATCCGTCCGTCTACAGAAAGTTTCTTCGATTTCATTGAAATTTGGCATGTAGGTTATGGTCGATAAGTGATGCATGACGGTATGCAGTATAACCCGATCCAAGGTCAAGGTCACGAGCCCTTGAAAGGTGGAAATCCGTCCATGTTCGAAGTCTATCTCCTCCCACATTTACAATGGGGGCTGGCAAATGACGGCTGATTCTTAAACTAGGGCACAATACCTAAAGCTTATCAGGATCGGATTTTTGTCCTAGTTTTGTGTCACGTGGCTTTGAAGTTGGCAGTAAGTAGGAGTCAACCGCCAGTCCCGTACGGGGCTAATTTATTTGTGTTATAATATATTCTGTTAGAGACGCAGGTGTTTTTTTGTTGTGTCAGATTTAGTATTTCAGTTAGTGCTAGGCCAAGAGATTGGCTACTAAGAATGTCTCTGACGTGAACCATTTAGTGTCAGGTGGGATGCAAAACTTTAATTCAGTCTGTTAGTGTCTTTGGTGCTGTGTACAGCGTATGCAGAAGACTGGTCACGAGTACCATAATATCCAGTACTCAGACTCATTGTGTAAAGGCGACCTGGCCAAAACCGCGTCGCCTCTGCCGTCTTCATTCAGCGGCTCGTCTGCATCACTGCAGTCTGTCGGCATCCGTTCACCTGTCGTCTCTCGAGGGAGCTTGCCCACTGCACAGACCCCACCCATCCCTGAAAGGTAGCCAACACTGCAGCATACTCTTTAATCGGGTACTTGTCGGGTCACAGAGTCGGCGAATATGAACGTGTGTGATTTTTTCACAATTCATAAAATTACCGACAGATACAAATGATACAACAGCTTCATCGTCATCATTCGACGTCATTTTTCGTAACAGTTATGCAAAATCTGTATATCAGTATTAGAGATGCACCGATAAGGCACTGGTCGATTATCGGTCGGCCGATTATCGGTGTTTAACAATTGGCCGATTATCGGCTGATTACCGATTAATACAAAAAACTGATTTTGCTGTCTTATTAAAGTTATTTATTTAGGCTCCGGTTGTTATCCGAGGACTTTTACTTACTTGAAGGACTGTAGACCGACCGAGTCATTAGTTTTTACCAGCGAGATGCTATGCTAGCGCGGTACTTGCAGTCATCGTCTGTCTGTCTGTCTGACACATGTCTGTGTAATACTAAGATGGCAAAACCTATGATCATGCGTCAACGCCACTTGATAGCCCAGGGAATCTAGTTTTCTGACACCAACAGTCGTTGGTGGGCGACGCCCAATTCCCCCTGAAATTTGCACTCAGAGTGACCCACCCCCTTTCAAACACAACGATTTCGACCATACATACACCATGTAATAAAAACTTGTACTTACCTGTTGCATAAACGACAGTCGGCCGATACCAGTGTACTAATTGGCCGATGCCGATTATCAGCAAAATGGCCGATAATTGGCTGAGTATGACAGACAGATCGCTGGTTGAACATAGCATACTTGCTTGCGTCACTGTATGGTAGTTTCATTTCACGTGAGCAATGAAACTACAATAAACCTAAAATATTTGATACTTACCTTGCAGTTGAGTTGTAGTGGCGTCCGAGAGCCGACAACTGGAGCAGTGGCTCTTCTTTCCGCAGTCCGGTGGTGGATGAAGGAACGATGTGGCCATGCCACTGGTTAGGGTCAGTCCTTTGTGTTTCTCAGGGTTCCCACAAACTTGGAATGGTCAGAGAATTTTGTAAATGTAAATCTGGAACAGTCAGGGAATTTGAGATATGGTCAGGGAATATTTTTATGACATGTCACATGATTCGCGACTTGCTTATCGATGAGTTGATCTTTGCATGTAATGTGTAAATTGAATTAGTTTAAACTTAGGCCCATTCATGATGACACTAATTTCCTGGGTAAACAGGATCTGTGGATCTCAGGGATTAGCGACCCTGCCCAGTAAATGTCAGTTACTGTTGTAGACAGCTCCGCGAAATGCCTGGAAATACTGGAAATAAAGTTATCTGGAAAAGTCGGCGAATTTTATTTTGCTTAACCGGTGGGAACCCCGTTTCTTTCAGTGAATTGACACTGTTGCTTAGGTGACAAGAAGAGCATCCAGCCCATAAAACAACCCGTGCCACTTATCCCTAAGCGTTTTTCTTGTGGACCAACTGGAGAAAGAAAGGGAAGAAGAACTTATTACCTTTGGTTTACCTGGAAGACGACCGTTGAAATGGTCGTAGGTAAGTGGGTAGGTTGTATTGCAGTTGTAAAGTCAGATTTGGCGTCTGTGTGTCTGTGGTAGGCGCTTGCGGTCGTCTGTCGAACAGTATCAGAACATTGGTGCTGATGGCGGAATCGGATAACATCTCGACGACAGTCATTTCTTATGTTTGGACTCTTTCATCGTTTTTGGAGCCGGGTCGATATGAAGCTCCTAAAACTGATCACGGTGCATTTCTCTGCCTCAGTGTTTCCCAGCCTTCTTTAGCCAAGACACCTGTGTCTTTTGCAAAGATTATTTATTAAATTGCTGTCATTTTAGTCTGCTGCAAAGCCTACAGCATCTATTATTTTGGTTAGTCTAGTTAATGACTGGTATATTTTGCTTCAGTAAAGGTGTATTGACTAAAAAAACAAGGAATCAGAGTGTGCAATGCAGTTCGGACGTCTGGTTGTGGCACCCTTATGAATTTTTATGCCACCCCCTGGGTACTGCTGCAACCAGATTGCGAAGCACTGCTCTGGTTGGTGACCAAAGATTAAAGGTTTTATTGAACTTGTTATGCCATTGTCCATTTCATTCTGATTGACTGACGACACTGTGGTCAGCCTTCTGCTGAAACGTAGGTTGAACCATCACAGAGTGAGATAAAAATGAAGTTAACTAGAAGAAGCCAGCACTCGGGATAGTGCAATGCAGCACTGTTTTTGTGACTCGTGACCTTGACCTTTTGATCCCAAAGTAAATGAGTTTACAGAGCTCATCATGGAACATTAGTTGTCACGTTTGTCAAATTAGCTTTGTCAGTTTTGAGATATTGTGTGGTAAAAAAAGACAGACACACAGTGGTCAAAATCCTACCCCGTTACTACCTTCAGTGTAGGTACGAGTAATTTGGGCTGTTAACGATTAAGGATTTCTCTTTGACGACGAATCTTTCAATAATTAATAATTGATTAATCGTTAAAGCAACTTAATTGATAGCAATACAACATTTGAGTTGTGCATTGGATTGACAGACAGTGGTCACCATGTTAGTCACATTGGGACTGCTGTAGGGTAATTGAACGTCATATTTAGTTTGCAAATTTTGTTAAATTAATAACTTGGTTTGACAGCATACGAAAACGTCTGGTGCAGCTAAACAACAAATTGGCTTCAGTAAGTAAACAAAGAATTAGGAAACTTTGAAAATTATCAAAAAGTTTTTAACGATTAATTGGATGATTAATTGTTAATATGGGCAGCCTGAAATATAATCCCAGCATAGAATGGGTCGAGTTGGTTCAGACGTGTAATATGCATGGATGACAGTGGTCAAACCACAACCATGAGAATTGGCCGGCCGTGATTGGACACGGCGTGAAGAGCACGGGACTTAACCTGTGATGAGGCAAAGGAGGAGTAGAGACTGTGTGTGGCACATTGGGAGGAACCGAGTGCTAAGTAAGTAAGAGATTGGATAAAGCAAAGCAACAGAATGGAAGTGAACGTGAACCCTTTATGCTATCAGTCATACATTTTTGGTTAGGGTCTCTGTGTATCTTGTATTAATTTTAGTGTATAAATTGCCTGTCACATAGCTTTCACATAGCGACAATAAGCGCCTCCGATTGATATGTGTTGCTGACATGTATGCATTACAGAATACAGATGTTTGTACTATTATTATTTTTTATTATTGTTACAGTATGTGCATTTTCAACATTTATAAATTATTAATAAAATTTGTACAGTGCATGGGTTGCATATGAGATCCTTTAATTAGTAATAGGATGAATTTTTTTGTTTGTTAGTGTTACGCTGTGGTTTTAAATCTGTTTTCAGTTTAGTGTGATATGACTGTCCCCAGTGCTTTTATAGGATAACCTTTGGGGACTTACCCTGTCCTTTGAAAACAGTCAAACCAACCCATGTGTGTATGCATATGTGATATGGTAACTGTGGTGTGTATGTTGTTTTAGCGCCCTGCGTGGGTCCAGGTCCCTTTCCTCTCTTTTTCCTCTCTTGTCCATTCACGTGCTCATCTTTTGCTTTTTTACTTTTTCCCTTTTCTCATTTGCTTTACCTATTTTCTTCTTTTGCCATCCCTTTCTACAAGAATCATCCCACTCCGTTTCCAGGCCAGAGGTCATAGGAGGTGACTAATCCTGGGTTTTGTTTGTTCCGTTTATTTTGTGTTATCTGTATTGCTCAGTTAAGATTTATTCTGGTGTTTTGTTGCATTTGATTTAGTTTAGTCTTGCGGTGCGATAGTTGTCTTCCCCTGTTGTAGACGCAAGCGTAATAACTTCAATGAGCCTCTCGATCTCTTTCCCTTTTGGGTGGCTGCTGAACAATAAGGCGGCCAGGGTTGAGGTTAATATATCGCTGGCCTTCCTTCACTGGGTAGGGATAGCTCTCCACCCCTGACCTTTTGTCTCTGATATAGCCATATTTGTGCAGAAAGGGGACGTTAAACTCCAACTAACTAACTATGTTATTTTTACATGAGATACATCTACTACTACTACTGTTTTACGACCGTTATACACGATAGCCAGTGACAGCTGGCACCCCTGTTAAGAACTGAAGGATTTTGTGGGAGCAAAGTTTTACTGTCCACATACCCTGGCTGATGACAGCTAGCCATTTGGATTAAGGAGAAAATGCTCGAGTTCTGCTGGACGTTCCCATCTCTGTACTGCCATGAAATATTATACGTATGTTAGATACCAGTAATCGGGGCAAAGCTGTGTAACAACTTTGAGCAAGTTGTTCACACCTGTGTGCCTCTGTTACCAAGCAGTAAAACTTGGTACCCTCCAAGGGGCGGTGACGCTCTGCGGCTGGGAAGGTAACCACAGGCCTGGTGGAAAGTAATGGCAGCCTACCGCCGGGTGGATTGCTTATAGTCACCTGCGGGCTGACTTCCTGTACACCGGGACCAGCTCCGGGCCCAACGCTTGGTAACGAGTATGTGAGGCCTTTACCTTTCACCTTTTTTGGATACCAGTGTAAAGGGTGCACTGTCTGTTCCACTAGGAGTCAGTTTTTGGATGAACAAAGGACGCTATACAGCAGCAGCAGCATCCGTGTTTCGAGTTCTCTTCTGTGCTTTGACACTAACATGATGGCTGTCCATCGCATGGAAAACATGCTCCGGTTATTGCCCAGGATTGTCTTTGGAGTACCCAGCCCGACCTTTAGTAGCTGTTGAAGATGTCAGAGTACAGCAAATGGTGAAGGTGGCAGTGGACGGGTGATGTTCAGATTAATGTCGACCGATGACGGGAATCAAAGACGTGGTCTTACCGTGTGTGTGTGTGTGTTTTTTCCTGCCTGGCTAAATATGAGGTGTGATGCATGTATTAGTGATGGTTAGAGATGCTTCTCATATTACGGCTTTTACGGCATTGTTGATCTGAAGCGTGATAAAATGATTTTACAAGCAGTTATAACTGTGCATTCTTGATGATCATAATAACGATAGAACGGCTGTATTTTAACAATTGGTAGTCACAGTAAGTCTCTGTTTTAGGTCGACTCTTTGACAAAGTCGACCTAATAAAGCCGTTCTCAAATGTCCGTCCGTGCATACGTCCACAAAATGTTTCTTCAATTTCAGTGAAATTTGGCATGTGAATTAAAAGTAAAGTAAACAGTTTATAGCAGTTAGCAACAACTTAGCCTCACCGCTATGGGAAACTCACATGCCATGTAGGCAGACGTCAATGAGTGATGCATGATGGTCAAGGTCACGAGCCCTTCAAAGTTGGAAGTCCAGCCATTTTCAAAAGCTATCTCCTCCGCCATTTACAATGGGAGCTGGCAACTGACCACTGATTCTTAAACTAGGGCACAATATCTAAGTTTGGTCGGGCCGGATTTTTGATATTTGGTCTAGTTTTAGTTGTACGTGACTTCGAACTTTGCAGAAACGTCAGTTGCAAAGCGTCGACCGTCAGTCCCGTACGGGGCTAATTTTTGTTAGGTTATCATTTAGTAAAATCATATATAACCGATTGCGCATTGGATATACTCGTTTAACACATTCTTATCTTATTAAACACACAGATCCTCCAAAATATACAAACTGTAATCAACTTCTCTGTGTCAAACACATACTAAGAGAATGTACTTCATATGATCAAGCACGACATCAATACTATTTTTTTACTGACACTAAAAACATCTACAATCATACACCCAGCCAAATATAC